>OGQP01001089.1_pt1 | contig 16785 bp, 15 predicted proteins | sample 1553251 | NCBI WGS metagenome assembly OGQP01 (sample SAMEA2580016, study PRJEB22360) | human gut metagenome | biome: human gut; feature: human-associated habitat; material: faeces | place: Denmark | collected 2008/2010 | reverse complement strand
TATTATATATTATATATTTTTATTCATTATCATCCCAATCATTCATCAATTTCTGTATATTATTTGCACTTGCATTTTTTACTTGTTTCATTCTTTCTTTTTCAAATTCTTCATGTCGTTTTTTCTCTCTTATTTTATGTTGATATGATATTATCTCTTGTGTGTCTCTTGCATGTTTACCCAATGATAAAGTGGTAACTATTGCAGATGAAACTATGGTTATATATTCAAAAGGATGTTTAACAATATGACTCTTAATATTCTTAGATGTAGTCGCTATTTTATTTGCAATTTTCTGATACCATTTAATTTTTATTGTTTCAATCTCTTCTTCTGTTTGTTGCTGATTCATATCATTTGCATCTTCTTTAATATATTTATTTTTCATTTTCTTTTTCATATTATTAATTACTTTTTCTTGATGTGAATCAATAGCATATAACATCTTTTCATTTACACTATCTCTCATATTTTTCTCAAGATTACAAATATATTCATATGCATCTTTTGGAAAAGCAAATATTAAATCATAATCAGTTAAATCAACATATTTATACCATTTATCCCACCAAGCATTATATAACTTATCAGCATATTTATCAAAATCTTCTCGATTTTGAAATTGTTTACTATTTAAAGCTTCAACAATTTTATTAGCATCATCATCAAATTTATAAATAATACTCACAGCTTCTCTAATAGTTTTAAATTTATATTTCTTATCATTTTTTAATTTAAAATCTTTATTAAGTTCAAGTTGTTTCCTTAATTTATTTAATTTCATTTTAAAGGATATATCAGAAAATTTCTTTCTTACACTATCAATAAGGTCTTTGGTAAATTTCTTTATTGCTTGTATTATTGTATCAAAGACTTTATTTGCTTTCATAATAAAATTACTATTTTCAATCATATATTCTTGATCTATATCATATAATGAGCAAACAGTTTCACATAAAACAATATTTTTATCAAGTGTTTTATTAAATTCATTTTCTATATCTAGTAACATTTTTTTTCATTCCTTTCAATTTCATAATTCTTTATGAAATTGTTTTTTATACATATATTACATATTCTATCTTTCTATTTTATAAAAAACGATATTTTAAATCTTTAAAAAGAAAGGATTAAAAATATTATGAGTAAACCTAATTATATGCTTTTAGATGTTCAATATGTAAAAGCAAATAAAAAAGAAAATCATACAGACTATCTGTATGTTATTTACAAAGATTTAGATACTGGTGAAAAGAAATTACAAGTAACACCAGAACCATTAATTGATATATATTTTGAAAAACCAGAAATAAGAAATCATTTACATAATAAAAATTATGAAAGAATAGAAAATCTTGAAAAGAGAACTGTTAAGTATAAGGATATAATATATGAAATTGTAAAAGATATGGGTGATGAGGGTAGACAAAGATTGCAAAATTATCTTACTACTGGTAATTATTCAGCTATTAAAGAATTTCTTATATATCCATATGTTTATGGTGCAGATTATGATATTAGAGCTTGGTATAGATATAAATGGCTTACAACAATGAATAATGATGAACCAAAGATACTGACTAAGGGTTGCCTTGATATTGAGGTTGATACACTTGAAGCAAATGGAATGCCAAACCCTATATTTAATCCAATTGACCTTATCACTTTAATAGATATGAATACCAATCAATCTTATACATTTGCTCTTATTGGTGTAGATTGTAGAGAGAAAGATATGACAAGAATGGATTCAGTTCAAAAAGAACGAGAATTAAAAAGAAGAGAAATGTATAATCATAGATTAGAAGAACAAGATTATTGGTCAAATAATATTGATGAGTTAAAGGAAAAAGCTCATGAATATTTCGATGAAAAATATCCTGGAATGGAATATAATTTTTATTTTTATCATGATGAACGTAAAATGCTTACACATCTTTTTCAATTAATAAATAAACTTAAACTTGATTTTATTCAGATATGGAACATCGGTTTCGATATGCCATATATAAAAGAAAGACTTGAGGCATTGGGTCTAGACCCTAAAGAAGTTATGTGTCATCATGATTTTCCTGTTAAAGAGTGTTGGTTTAAAAAAGATACTATAAATTTTCAGGTAAAAAATAAATCTGATTATATGCATTTATCTTCATATACAATATTTACTGACCAAATGAGAAATTACGCTGCTATACGTAAAGGTGGACAAGAACTTCGTTCTTATAAACTTGACTCGGTCGGTGAAAAAGAAGTAAAAGATAAGAAACTTGATTACTCTGATGAGGGTAATATTAAGACATTATCATATATTAATTATCTTTTATATATTTTATATAATATCAAGGACGTTTTACTTCAGAAAGGTATTGAAGAAGTAACATCTGATTTGGATACTTATTATCTTACAAGTTATAAAAATATGACACCATATGAAAGTGAATTTAAACAAACTATAAAACTTCGAAATGTACAGTATAAATCATTTATGAAACAAGGACTAGTTCCTGGAGAAAACGTAAATGGATTTAAGTTTAATTATAATACTGATATTAAAGAAGATGATGATGAAGATGAAGAAGATAACGATGGTAAATTTGAGGGTGCCCTTGTAGGTAATCCTCTTCTTATTGATAATTTTGGTAAAAAAATGTATGGAAAACATACAAATTCCGTGTTTGAATATAGTATTGATATGGATATGTCTCGTTTCTATCCATCATGTATTGCAGCTATGAATATAGATCCTAGTTGCTTAATATTTAAAGTTATCGTTAAACCATCACAATATGAGCCAAGAGGTGGCACTATTCCTTTTAATGGTATCACTGATGTTCAATTAGTAGATACCAACAGTGATTCATTTGATAGTGATGTTGGTAAAGAGATATTTGATAATTTTCAAACTCATAACTGGTTATCAGTTGGTCATAAATGGTTAAATATGCCATCAATCAATGATGTATATGAAAAACTAAAAGAAGAATTAGGATGATAAGGGGTTTATAAAATGAGTACTAAAACAAATTTTCGAAATTTATTAGTTAAATTATCAAGTATATATTCTACTGATTTTTATATCATACATAATCAATACATAATGGCTGGAGATAAATCTGAAGAAAATAATAGTGGATATTATATTTGTGAATTATCTTTAGATATGATTTCTATATGTAAAGAGTTATTTGAACCGGATAGAATATACTATATTAAGCATATAAAGAATGCTAAAGATAATCTTAATGATAATATTGTACTAATTGATAAAAACAAAGAAAAAGATATAATGAATAAATTTAATGAATATCATTCATTATTATCATCTATTACATCGTGGTCTTCATTATCATTATCAGATGATGAAATCAAGAAAATATTTACTGAAAATTTAAGCATAGAGTTATTTGAAAATAATAAAGATATCCCAACTGTAACTATTAGTAAATCATTGATACCTATGATTACAGACAAAAAAATAAATGATCTTTATTATACTACTAAGAAAGATAATGAAATATATTATCTTTTCTTATCATATAACAGTGATTATTTTAGATTAGATATGATTTATAATTATATCCCAATTGATGAATAATTTATAAGGTGAGATATTATTGATATCTCACCTTATATTTTTTACTCCATGAAACAATGATTTAAATCTATAATTATCGAAAGGAGCGAATTCTCTATGACCAACGGGAAAAATAAATCTGAACCATTAGAAGAAGTTATGAATCTAATGAAAGATAAAAATTTTAAAAAGAACCTTAATCAAATTGAGAATATGATTGGTCAGGCTAATCTGAACCTTTACGGTACAGATAGAATGTCTGATGTTGATAGATTAAATGGCACATTTCAGTCATTATTAAATAATGAAATAGGTGTTTTAACTAATAAAAATAGTGAAGATGTAACATCTTTCCTTTCTAAATTATATAGTAATGATAAGAAAACAAATGCAATTGAAGACTTAGTTGATAATCAATTTATGAGTATGACCGGCGATGATTATCAAGCCATGCAAGGTTTCTTATTTGAAGCATATCGTAATAGATTACTTGAACAATCAGATTTACATGAAGTTGCTTCTCAGCTTATAGAATTGAGTGAAGCTATACTTATAACTCGAGATGCTATTATTTCTGCTGATGTAGTTGAAGGACGTATGTCAAGAACTATCAGTTTTGATAAGATAGATGAAGATGAAATAAATAATGCTATCCCAATAGTTGAATCTGTTGAAAAAAGATTTGATATATTAAATAAAATTAAAAACTTTATTATTCCAAAAACACTAGAGTATGGTGAGTATTACGTTTATACTATTCCATATTCAAAGATTTTTAACGATTTTATGAGACATAAAAATCTTGATGGTCGAGCTGGTAATATGTATCCAGGAAATAATCTTTATCATGAATCAACAGTTTTTGAAAGTGTCATGAGTGAATCATCATATGAAATGTCATCAAAAAAATCTACAAAAAAATCCAAAGTTGAATCTTCAGCTTTTGTGGAAGAATTATTCAACGAGTATGTTGATTCGTATTCAACGGATGATGAAAAAAAATCAATTAAAGATAAAAAAGATGAGTTTGTTGAAGATGTAAATAATATGATGAAAAATATTAGTATTTGTAACGATTCAGTTCCTCTTCCTGTTATAGAAGAAGGTGTCTCTTCTATTAATCAGTATATGACTGAATATGTTAATGAATCTGGTACTACATTCACTGAAGCAAAGGATAAAGATACTAAAGACCAAAATTTCTTTAAAAAGATTATAAATGGTACTGATAATGGTGTTACTATTACAAATGATAACACAAATAAATCTTCAAAAGGAAAAAAGAAAAAAGGAGAATTTGATGATATCACTGATTGTTATATCAAACTTATTGATCCTACTAAAGTTATTCCTATTAAAATTATGAACCAAATTATTGGTTATTATTATATACAAGCGGAAGATATTACTCCATTATCTGGTATGATTTCATCTACTTTATATTACAGTAAATTTGATGAAAATGCTCGTCAGCAAACAGTAGTTGATTCTATTGCTGAAAGAATCGTCAATTGTTTTGATAAGCAGTTCTTAAAAGATAATTTAAAGTTTAAAGAAACTATAGTTGAAGCGATTAACTATTATAACTTAAATGAAAAAAGATTAAAATTCCAATTCATTCCTGTTGAGTATATGGCAGTATTTAAGATTGACCAAGATGAAAATGGCGATGGTCAGTCAATGATTAAGAAATCATTATTCTATGCAAAGCTTTATTTAATGATTCTCTTATTCAAAATTATGTCTATTATACTTAATAGTAATGATCAAAAAGTTAACTATATTAAAACTTCTGGTATTTCTAAAGACTTAGCCAATAAGGTACAAGAAATAGCACGTATTAAACAATCTAGACAAATTAATATGTATGATTTATTTAATTATACTACGTTAATTAACAAGGTTGGTAATGGTACAGAACAGTATATACCTGTTGGTAGAAGTGGTGAAAGACCAATTGAAACTGAGATTTTATCAGGACAAGACGTACCGTTAAATGGTGAATTACTTGAAATGTTAAAGAATGGATACATTCTGGCTACAGGTGTACCCGCAGCTATTATAAATTATTTAAATGAAGCAGACTTTGCAAAAGTAATAGAACAAAACAATACCAAATTTAATGGTCGTGTAGTAAACTATCAATTAGACTTTAATCCATCTATTACAGAATGGTATAAAATGATACTAAGATGGTCTACTAATATACCAGTAAATATGATTGAAAATTTTGAATTTACATTACAACCACCAAAAACGGTTGCATCAAGTGCAAAATCTGAATCCATAAATAATTTCAATGCTATAGTTGAATTTGTTGTTGGATTAATGTATGATGATCCAAACCAAAATCAAGAAGATATTGATTTACCTAGAAAGATTAAAACCTTTAAGAAACTTTTTGCAAAAGAACAATTACCAATGCTTAATATTGATAAGATTGAAGAACTTGTTAAAGAAGCTAATCTTATGGTTAAAGAAGAAACATTTAAACCAGACCCAATGAATGGTGATAATAATGATGATGGTTTAGATTTTGATATGGATGATAATTCACAACAATAAAAAAAGAAAAAAAGAATGATGAGAAAATCATCATTCTTTTTTTATCACATCTTTTCTTTTTACCCTCTGATGATTTTACAACCATCTGGTAATTGTATATTTGTAATATCAAGATCTGGATTAAGTACTATGAAGTACTTTAGATTAATACATCTATGAAATGCATCGCTTTCAATGTATTTCATAGATGTAGGGATAATGACCGTTTCAAGGTCAAAGCAAAATGCAAATGCCTTTGAGCATATTTTACTGCAGCCCTCGTTGATGTTTATATAATTAAAATTATATAAAGCCTGAAATTCAGACTCTCCTATTTCTCTTATATTATCAGGGCAGTATAGTATTAGCCCTTTATTAATAATTGCTGATGTTTTTCTCATAATTTTTTTCCTTTCTATGTTTTAAAGACTTTATCCACCTGTCATTTTATTACCTAGATCGTTTCAACCTCTTTTCCGGGACATATTATTTTACAGCCGTTTGGTAAGCCAATATTTCTAATGTCTAGGTTTGGATTAAGTACTATGAAGTACTTTAAATTAGTGCAACCTTCAAAGGCTGATCTTCCAATTTCCGTTACGGTTGACGGAATTATCATCGATTCTATGGATACGCAACCTTCAAATGCGTAGTCATAAATTCGTTCAAGCCCTTCAGGTAAATTTATATCTTTTAAAGATATACAACCTTCAAAGGCTGATCCTCCAATTTCCTTCAGGGTTGAAGGAAATTTTATAGTTGTAAGTTTTTCGCTGTATGCGACTGCTGAGTCTCCTATTTCCTCTATACCCTCGTTAATAACAAGGGTTTCAAGGTAGAAAGGTGGTATTCCCCCTTCCATGGTGGTTTTGTGAAAATAACCTTCCAAGTATGTTACTTTTACAGGATATCCATTTTTAACTACAGGAAAGCCAGTTCTGACTTCGTTAATAATTATATTATTTTTACTCATAATAAGTCCTCCTATATAGTGAAAGTATTTTTCTTTTTTCTTTCCTTTCTCATGAAAATATTATATAAATATATATTCATAATACGAAATAAAAATATGAGAGTATGATTATAATAATCATACTCTCATATAATTTTTTTATTAGAGAAGTGAGTTACCCTTTACGCCACCAGGAATCTCAGTATTAGTATTAACCATTGCAGGATCAAGTTGACCATTAGTAACATTATAGCCCCAACCAGTCTCCTTGTTAATATCATTAACAGAAATACCACTGTAGAAGTTCAGTGAGTTAGCAAGTAACTTATACTTATTGATGAGTGCACAAGCAACCTTATTAATCTGAATTGACTCATACTTAGTACAAGTAAATTCAATATCAGTTTCAACAAGGTTATGCTCACCAGAGTTATAGTTAAATACATCTGTATTAATTCCCTTAGGGAAGCAGTTTGCAAACATGCAAGCGTATTCAACATTTTTACCAGTATTATCAGTAGCAACATATATAAACTCTGCAGTCTGATTAGCCTGAGATACAGGTGTTGAATCACCATTGTAAGTAGCTAAACCAGTAAGCAGGTCGGAAGTACCATTAATCCATGAGTGAACTACTTTACGTACTGGAGAACCAGAGAATTCATATACCTTAACAGTGAATGATTCTGTAGAATCCTGTGCATATGAAGGAATCTGGAATCTCTTGTTGGTATAGCCACCACCCATATCATTGAAGTTAACAGAAACGTCACTTATACCTTGAACGGATGTGTTACCATATTCTACGATATGCTTAAAGATATCGAAATCAGCTTTCATCGAATGCTCGATAAAGAGAGGACCTCTAACCATGAACAGACGTGCATAACCAGTCTTAAGAGGGTCATACTGCTTAAGAACTTCATTAACTACGTTTGTACCACCCATGAACAGAGCATACTTCTTAATATCAGCTGTAGCAGCGGATTGCTTCATATTACCGCCAGACATAATTGTATTCATAAGTCATTAACCTCCCTTCAATTATTCTTCATCGTCACTTGAAGTTGACGTATAGGTTCTCTTATTGATATCAATTTCAACAATTGCTCTCTTTTGGAGACCTCTGAAGACAATTGCAAGATAGCAGTGTAAGATAGAGTGAGCAGATTCCCACTCATTAGCAGTGAAACTAATATCGAGAGACTGTAATTTAGTACCTACCCAGCTTGCATATTTAGCCTTTTCATAATTAGCAAATACAGTTCTGGAAGATTCATCAGCGAAATCGTAAAGTCTATCAGAGATATCTCTCTCGATTTCTCTCTTTAATGTATAAAGAGTTGTAACGTTATTCTCTTCGATAAGATCAGTTTCTTTCATCTGAGAAGTATTCTGAGTACTTCTCTGGAATGTATTATCATCAAGAGTCTCAAAGTAGTTAAATCTATTATTATTTAATGTTTCCTTGAGATCTGTCTCGTAATCTTCAATACTTGGCTCAAGAGAATCCTTAACATGATTACTCAGCTGTGTATAGCTCTTAACAAAAGGAATATAAGAACCATACTCACCAACATGGTAAGCATACTGAATAGCTAAGAAGTAAGTAATAGAAACATCAACTTTCTTCTGCTTTGGACGCTCCTTAACCTTAAAGTGCTGAACGTTCTTAGAAATAAGTCTATTATCAAAAATAGAATATTTCTTAACAAGAGTATTTATATTGCTTGTAGAGAAAGTCTTGATATCTGTACCACAGTCAAGATAGCAAAGTGCATCATTTCTGTGAATAGCAAGGTTAGCAAGTGTACTCTTAACACTAAACGGATAGTTTGCATCCCAGAATGCATTTACAGGTATTCTTCTAGAAGCAAGTATTCTTCTATCGAATGTACCATCAAATGCACAATTAAGAGCGTGCTCAACTTCCTCTTCATATGTCCACTGCTTTGTCTGTTGTTCGCCGTTCTCATCTATATACTTTTCCTGACGAGGCTTAGCAAAGTAGCCATCACTACCTTCTGATAAAGTAATACCCTTAACAGAATTAAATGAAGGACTATTATCATCAGACTCGAAAGCAATATAAGGAAGAGATGCTGTCTCATCAATTGTAGTACCACAGATAGGGTCAAAGCAATCAAGATCAACAATCTGATCAGCTTCTGTTTCCTTGATAAGATTCTTTATATCCTGCATTTCCTTAACCATTGCTACAACTTCCTTGTTAGCATCAGTAGGAATAGCAGCAGTACCACCGACAATATCCTTGAAGTTATTAATGCCGAGACTACTAGCCTTAGTATTATAGCTTTCAAGCTTCTCATCATACTCTGTAAGAAGAGCATCATGCTGATTAAGACAGAAAGCCTTATAAGCATTATATACTACTTCAATATTATCTTCAAAAGAAGATACCTGAATAGGCGCAACACCAACATCTACACTATCAAGAATATCATCTATTAATGTAGACTGGTCATACTTGGTAGAAGATACCAGTGAACCAACATAACTAGCAATAGCACGAAGTCCACCGTCCATAGTTAATGCATTAAATGCATACATCTTGATACCATATTCTTTCTCATAAGTTGCATTAGTAGCAACCTTAAGGCAGAAATCATTACCATAGATACCACGTCCATCAGAACGTACAAGAAGAATAGGAATAGACTTAAATCCGTTCTCATCTTCAGCATCAGGATTCTCAACAATTGCCTTAGCCTTATCAGCTAAAACAGATGCCTGAGTTTCAGCCTCATCAAGAGATGCAGGATTCTGTTCATCAGCAGTAATTGCTTTCTGAGCAAACTTGATAACGAATCTTCTCTTACTAGCATCAGAAGTCTCGGACTTAGTAACGTACTCATCTGCTGCAATATCAGCAATATAAGGAACTACATCAGACTTAAGAACTTCGTTTTCCTGAGGATCGGATTCTACAACCTTGAGAGCACCAGGATCACCCTGATTACACTTAGTATAAGAAATAACATTAGCAGCATCTTCCTTATACTTTAAAATTATTACATTATTTGCATAAGTTGCATTTTCAGGCATAACACGCATACACCAAACATCAGTATTAGACTCTCTTAATATGTCTAATGCCTGCATAAGAGGCTGTCCATACTTTTTATAATTTGATTCACCGAAAGTTGCTACACCACTTGAATATGTACTTTTCTTAATAAACTTGTTGTCTGTACCCTTAGAGGATGTAAATGCAAAAGCATAAGTAACTCTAGGATCAGAAACAACGTCACTAGTACCGTCAGTTAATTCGGTATTATCGTTGATTACAGTTTCAACGTAAGGGAACGAAAAACGCGGTATAATTTGAGTCGTTTGTGGCATAATCTATAAACCTCCTTTATTTTCTACTTATAAATATAGATTTAGATTTCTATAATTTATTTACATTTATAGATTTTTTATATATTTGTTACGAGAAAATCACAGAGTTTAATAATAAAAACTACATTTTTATTATCTTTTCAATAGGTGATTCTGTCTCTGGAATATTCTCTCGTTCTCTATTTAATGATGTTGTAACCATACTATCAAGGTCCTCAAATGTAACGGCAGTAAATGTAGAAGTATACTGACATATCTGTCTTATACTTGCCATAGTATAATCATACTGTGAAACATGCTCTGGGTCTTTACCAATTACACGAGCAAATTTCTGAGTTGGATTCTTAGCATCTCTATAAGAAGCAGAAAGAATTAGTTCTTCAATAACAGCAGGAACACCTAAATTTATACCATTCATACTTTGATTCTTTTTCCACATAGTTAATGTTTTATTATATGGAACTGAGTGAGGTATTTTACCTTGAGTAATAAATTTTAGATAAAGCTCGGCATTACTACTATCTTCAATAACAGAACTATCCATTACTTTACTTCCTTCAAAATACTTTATAACTTTACAGTTTACTCCATTTTTTGATTCACCAGGTATTTGTACAACTCTCGTTTCTGTATCATAAACAAATATTTCTATCCATGTAGGCAAATTCATAATTTTCATTTCTGTTAATTTTCCATTTTCAAAAAATCCAACATTGAATATACCCATGGTTCTGATGGTTTGACCTAAGTCTTCAGCAAATCCTGCTCCACCTTCAAAATATGACAATGGGATATAAAACTCACAATATGGATAATTTAAATAAATGAAATGATTATCAGATTTAAAAAAAGCCATTATTTCACCTCATTTCTATATAGGATAAAAAAGTCATAAGAGTTATTTATTAACTCTTATGACTTTGTTTTTTAAAATTATTTTTAGTCTTTTCTTGATAATTATACAGGAATAGATATCAATTCAAAACGATGTTTTTGTTCTACATCTGGATATTTTTGATGATCGACTTCTGATAAGAACATATCTAAAGGACGAGCATATATCCCAACTTGATGTACAACATTAACATCCGTTTCATCAGGAAGTTCACATCTGTAAACAACCAATTGTTCACCAGTTTCAGTATGAATAGCTATATTTAATACAGTAACTCTAAAACCTTTAAAGTGACGATAAACTCCACCGATAACAATCATTCTCATTGGATTATTATTCATGATTTTCACCATCTTCATTTACGTTTGTTTCAGTTTTATCCATCTGTTCGGTCAAACCACCAAATACATCATCTGATATTTTGATTTCTTGATTTTCTTCAGATTCTTTTTTCTTTTCAACCTGTTCATCAATCAAAGCTCTCATTTTTTCATTATAAAAATTCTGAAGTTCATCAGCAGACGAGTTCTCATCATATCCTTCAATATGAAGTTGATTCATATGAGCAATAAGTGCATCTTTTCTCTTCTTTTCATGCTTAGTATCAGCTTCTACTCTTGTTGGATGTTTTGGATGAGTAATATTATCACTATTAAACTTATCATAATAAGGCATGAATTTATCAAGAAGAGATTTAATGAAATCAAGAAATACCTGTTCAGTCTCATTACTATCAAATCTATGATAAATAAGATTAGCTAATTCTGATGTAAGTGACTGCACATAAAGCTTAGATGTTTTATCATATGGGTCTGCATAACTTACATATCTCATATAGATAAAGAGGAAAAGATTGTTAAATACATGATACTTCTCTTCAAGGAAGTTTTCTTCGATATTGAAGAAATACTTATAAAGACGAGGATCAAAATTAAATTTACTAATTTTTTTATTATATTTCTCAAGAATATATGCACTTGATTTCTCGTCAAAATATGACTTAACTATATTATCAATTTCCTTATCTTTGTAAAGAGAAATACGATTAAGTAAGAAAGAAAGATTTTGTGAACTCTCGAGTGTATCAATCATTTTCTTAATCTTAATCTTTTCACCATTATCAGTACACTGTGAATATGCATCTTTCATTGCTTCTATACGCATCTTTCTCTTTTCTTGTACAGTTGATGAAGACATATAGTTTAAGTATTCATTAATTATGGATTCTGATTCTTTCTTAAGTTTTTCTGCTTCAACTTTTGCATTTAAAACTGCTAATGAAGATTCTTTAATATCTTTCATAATATTTCTTATTATCTGAGTAACACCATATGTATTATCATCTGAATCAGTAACAATAGTATTTCTTGTTAATTCTTCAGTAGCTTCTTCTGTGTTATTATCATTATCTTCTTTATCTTTATTAAGAACATATTCTTCATGCATTGAATATTTTGCATTTTCTTTAAGTTTATTAGCTAAAGCTCTACAAATTATAGATGCACGAATCTTATCATCTACTTCTCCTTTTACGACTACTTTTTCACCATAAACTTCAAGTAAATCATTTTTATTCTCAATATAATTACTCAGGAACATACAAAGTTCATCATATGGAGCATTGTCAATAGATTCATTCGTATAAACTATGATATCATCAAGAATTGATGCTTTAATTCCATATGAATTCATAATATTAGTAGCATAAATGTCTCTCAGGGCATTATATTGCTCATCCATTTCCTTAATCATATCAATCATCATTTTATAGTCTTTAGCACTAACATGTGATGACATCTTTGTTTCACTTGACTCTGTCTCAACTATTTTATTTTCTGTTATATTATTTTCAGCCATATTTAAAAGGCTCCTTTCATATATAATTTATAGAAACGTTTTACTTATTATAAATTCGCATGATAAATAATTTACATTATATATTATTTTGATGTAATAAGACAGCTGTTTAAAGTCTTTAAAACAGAGAAGGGAAAACTTTATGGATATAGAAAAAATTATTAAACTCATAGATGAGTTTAAAGTAACTATTGAAAATCCAGAAAAATTCTGGAGTAAAAAAAATATTATTTATAAAAGAAAGGAGAAAATAAAAACCGATTCGTTCGAATTACAATACGAACGCTATTGGCTGACTAAAGAGTTAGCCTATAATCATCAAATTATAAGAAAAACTAATGAAGCCGATCCGATTAAAACAATAGAATTTTTTGAAAGGGTTGGATCAACCGAGATATGTTCTATTTACTCAGCTGAGTCTGAGTTAAGAAAATTTTTAGAAAAAGCAATCTCATATGATGAGATAAAAGAATGGTTAAGACACGATTATTTAAATGCCGAAGAAATTCATAAATTAGGCATATTAAATAACCAAAGTAAATACCTTATTTATGATGATAACTCTGTTTTAGAGGAATAGAGTATTTATTGTCATAAAAAAGGAGGTGATAAAAAATGGATGAAAAGGAGGTAATTATAGACCTATCTGATACTTGTATTGGTTAAAATAAATTTCATAACCAATATAAATTGAGATAAAAGTTAAAATAAAGGCATAGAAGATTTTATTCTTCATGCCTTTATTTTTTTAAAAATTATTTAAAGAATTGAAGAAATTGAGATCAATTTCTCCTTCATCTTCATATTGATTCATCATTGTTTCAGGTGTTGCATCAAATATTGTATTTGAAATTTCACCAGCTTGATGTAATTTATATGTTTCTTTTTGTGCATTTATCATAGCTTCTCTCATAGTATTTTCCCACTCATGAGCCTGTGCTTCAAGTGCTTCCTGTTTTTTTACAGCTTCAACAAGATTTGGGTCTACTAATGTAGTATCTATTTCTTCTGCACGTTTTAACCCTTTATTTTTTTCTTCTATTTGATTTGCTCCGGGAATAATACCAAATACTGGCAGGTTATTACCATGGTAATATACATATAGAGCAATAAGATATGACATAATACTATCATCATGGAAACCAGCACCAGCTTCAATTTTTCCAGACGATGTGCGAACAAGTCTTGATAAGTCACGAATAATATTATGAGTTATAAATTTTTCTTTAAATTCATTTACATGATTAGCAAGAATAGACATCATATCACGTCTACTTTCAGTGCCTGTATAAACACCATAGTAGCTTTTAGACATTGTCTTTTTCTTAAGCATAGATTCTACTGTTTCATTAGCAGAAATCTTTTCTTCTAATAAGTCTTTATTCTTATCAAAGTATAAACGACTGCGAATTGGACTATTAAGTAAATGGTCGATTATACCATCACCAACACTGTTACGCTCAATACAGAGCACACACCTAGGAATAATTTTAGTACCCAACTCTATTAAAAGTTTTTCATATAATGTTTCACCAATATATGATGATTCAAATTCAGCATCTGGTTCTAATGTAAAAGGATTGATAATAGTGATAGCATTATTATCTCCACCAGTACCAGTTGAACAGTCAACACCAACAATATATGGTATTCGTGGATTTAATGTTTTATAAATATCAAATCTATAATATTCAAGTAACCATAATTCATCAATTGGTTTATGCTCAGTTTCAACGATATATTCAATATCTTCCTGAGGAAACGGTGAAGCAGATGAACCGTGAAGTCGTTGTAATAAAACCTCACGTCGAACAACAAGTGGGTTACCAATTTTAGCAGATATACGTTTAAGCCACTCATCAGTTTCACCAATTTGATAATACTGATATTCTATGTATAATATTCTATTACAATCTTCACCTTGTGCTTCTAAGTATTGCTCAATTTCTTCAGGTGTCATATCATAAAGCTTTTCTGTCCATTTAGCAGTCTTATCAAGTATTTCTTGTGCCTCTTGACCAGGCTTTGTATCCAGATCTCCCATATATTCATATATAGACGCTACTCTATATACAGTTCTCTTATGAACTTCTCTATGTCACCATAGAAGTTTAGACTATATCACCACCCTCTAATGAGGGGCTCTGCTTTTCCACTATCAAACGCTTATAGTGTACTCTACTCAGCCGAATATTTTATCTAATTCGTCTTTTCGATAGTCGTTGAACAACAATTTTCATATTGTTGCTGCTGATTGTCTCTATGAGATATCCCAGCAATTAACAGAGTTTAACTTAAAGATATTACTATCTTTTACCCCCAGAGTATCTTGGGCTAGGGGTACAAGTAAATATACGACCATACATCGCATTATTAGCTTTAGCACGTGAAGCAGCTGTTTCATATGTTGATACAGAGTTTTCTACAATTGTCTTAATATGATTTGTAAATTCTGGCTCATCAAAATGTAATACAGGTGCTGTCAAACCACGGGCTATTGATAATGCACTATCATATGAAGTAGCTTTTGGTTTAATAATTATTGAGTTTCCATTTACAGGATGTCTCATCAAAGTAGCATTCTTACTAGCTTTTATTGTTTTACCATCTTCATCAGTATATGACTCAAATCGTAAATATTCAGGAAGAAGACCTATTTGATCTCCAAGTCTTCTTAAATTTGTCTTAGCATTATCGCCATCTTTATTAATAAAAATAAACTGTGATTGTGCAGTACCGAAAGAATACATCCACGCTTGAATACATAATGCAGATTGTGTTTTACCTTTCTGTCTTGTAAGACATAACCATGAATCTAAACCATGTACAATACACCATGCTTGAGCTATATTACCACGGTTTGCTAAATAAGGAACAGCAGTTCCGCCTGGGTCAGGGATACGAGCTATTTCCCTTAAATAATACCATGGATTTCTATAACATTCAGTTGTTATTCTTATTACTTGGTCTTTTGTTAATGTACAATGACCATTTTTATCAACTGCATATGGGTCAACATTGACCAATGTGTAATCTATTATTTCTAGCATAAAGTAAAAATTCTTTACACCTACAGTTCTTAAGTCCTGTGCTAATTGCAAAAATGATTTATTTTTTGTACCTGTGTCATAAAGTTTACCATTAATTCGTGCAATTCTAGAACTCAATACAAACTCCTCCTTTATAAATATTAAATTTTTGTCAAAATAAATAAAAAATAAATTGTACGTTTTAATAAGGAGATGATATAAATATGGAAGAAAAAAGTAAAGTAAAAATAATTCATCCGGATATAAAATCAAAAATACATACTACATTTAACCATTATCATATAACTATAAAATTATTTAATAGAAAAATAATAGTGGAAAATCTCCCTCTTAAACATGGAAAATTTCTTCATGGTTATATGAATAATAATTATAAATTTATAGTATGGGAATCACCTGATAATAAAATAAACGAAATACCTGATAATATAAGAGAAAATGAAGATTACTATATCTGGAAAAAACAATATTCAAGAATTGATTTATTTCGAAAAATTAAAGAAATATGTGAAAAGAAATCTGATATAAACTAATAAACGTTTATATCAGA
>OGQP01001075.1_pt1 | contig 16923 bp, 10 predicted proteins | sample 1553251 | NCBI WGS metagenome assembly OGQP01 (sample SAMEA2580016, study PRJEB22360) | human gut metagenome | biome: human gut; feature: human-associated habitat; material: faeces | place: Denmark | collected 2008/2010 | reverse complement strand
ACGAAGCGCGACGCTCAACTCCTCCACCTTATTGTTCAACTGACGGATGTTGCTCTCCGCTTCCGTGCGGGCGATATAGGAATCGATCTTCGCTTGCCTTACCCGGCTATGCTGCGGGAAGAACAATACCGGGAACGAGATCCCGACCATCCAAGAGTCCAGACCGCTCAACGGGGCTATTTTCTGACGCACATATCCTACCGATAGTTCCGGGAAGAAACGGCTCCGTTCGATACGAAGCATGGCTTTCTTCTCATCGGCCACGCTCCGGAAGTAATTCAGATGGATATCGGACGGAGCGATCTCGGCTACGCGAGCGGGGAATAAAACCAATGTCGTATCCATAGGCAGCAATGGGGAATCCGAATAACAAGTCCATGAGAAACGACGGGCAGCCAATTGCAACTCCTCCTCCGCCTGCGACAAACGGGTCTGTAGATCGGCGACCAAGGTAGATGACATATTCCGCTCCAATAGCGTGATATCCCCTTGCTCATAACGCAACTGACTTGCCTTTCGCAAACGTCCGGCCCACTCGATCTGCTCTTTATACAAGGCACATAGATGAAAGGCATATTGATAATAAGCCCATGCCCGTTTTACCTCGGCCGTAATCTCCTTCTTCACCAAGTCCCGGTAATATTCTCCCGTGGCGACTTGACGGTTCACCAAGGCGTTCTTATAAAATGGGGTCAATAGAGAGCCTAAGGATTGCGTGATCTCCATCTGATTGTCGTTTCGTGTCTCACCGTTGATCTGTCCCCATGAATAATTAAAGGTGGTCGGTGACACCTCCCAGCTCTCTCCCCGTGAAGCACGACTACGTTCAATGGATGCCGTGGCAGTCTTCAGGCGAGGATGATTCTCCAAGGCGATCGTCACGGCTTCTTCCAACGACACCGTCTGTTGGGCATGCGTGGGGAATAAGATACCTAAAAAAAGAAGAAACGGCAATAGGCGCTTCAACCAGCGTTGGCGCTTCCAAGCGGCCGAGCTATTTACCAACCGATAAAATACCGGGATAATAATCAACGTCAAGATCGTGGAGACAATCAAGCCTCCGATCACGACCGTCGCTAACGGACGTTGCACCTCCGCGCCCGCGGACTTCGCTATCGCCATCGGCACGAATCCTAGAGAAGCTACCAGGCCGGTCAAGAATACGGGGCGAAGTAGATGCGGACATCCTTTCGCGAGGATACGATTCGTTGTCATTTGATATTTAGTTTGTTTCCGTAAGTTATTAAAATGATTAATCATTAATATACCATTCAAGACCGCTACGCCAAACAAGGCGATAAAGCCGACCCCCGCCGATATACTGAAAGGCAACCCTCGTAACCAAAGGGCCAGAATACCCCCTATCAAGGATAACGGGACGGTAGAAAATACCACCAGCGAGTAGGTAACACTCTTAAAGGCAAAGAACAATAGCAATAAGATCAATGACAAGGCGACCGGTATCACGATCGTAAGCGTATTGATCGCATTCCGCAAGTTCTCGAACTGGCCGCCATACTCAAAGTAGTATCCCGGTTCCAGCTTGATATGCTTGTCAAGGGTTTCTTGGATAGTACGCACGACTTTCTGGATATCAGCGTCACGGACATTCACCCCGATCACGATACGGCGTTTCGTGGCATCCCGGTTAATCTGTAGAGGCCCGTTGACCAGCTCGATCGTAGCGACCTCGCTAACCGGGATCTGGATTCCCTCGGCAGTCCGTACAAAGAGCTTATCCAAATTCAGATCCGCCACTTTATCATTATCCAGACGAAGCACCAAGTCGAAACGTCGCTCATTCTCGAAAACGACACCCGCCGCCTCTCCCGCATAAGCCGTACGGATGATCGTGTTCAACTCCTCTATATTCATCCCGTAACGGGCGATCTTGGCACGGTCGTAGTGTACGACCAATTGCGGCAGCCCCATCGCCTGCTCCACGATCACATCGGCGGCTCCCGGTACTTGCTCCACGAAAAGAGAAGCTTCCTTCGCCTTCTTATAAAGCTCCGCCATATCCTCTCCATATAGCTTGATCGCGATATCCGCCTTGGCTCCCGTCATCAATTCATTGAAGCGAAGCTGGATCGGCTGGCTGAAATTAAACTCCGCCCCCGTAATCGGTTCCAAGGAAGCCTTCATCTTCTCCACCATCTCCGCACGGCTGGAGGCCGAGGTCCATTCCTTGAAAGGTTTCATCACGATCATGATATCCGCGTCTTCCACCGCCATCGGGTCGGTCGGAACCTCGGCCGTTCCGATCTTGGCTACCACGTGTTTGATCTCCGGGAAACTCTTCATCAAGGTCTCTTCCGCTTGCTTCGATAGCTCGATACTATGCGTCAGGGAACTACCGGCGGGAAGCGTCATCTGCATGGCGAAATCCCCCTCATCCAGCGTAGGGATAAACTCCGCCCCTAACCTCGTGAATAAGAAAAGGGACACAGCCAGAGCCGCGAAAGAACAAGCGATCGTTCCCCAGATATGACGCAGACAGAAATGAAGCGTACGCCTGTAAACCCCGTTTAATTTCCCGAAGAAACGATCGGCGAATGTAGGCTTCGAAGAGATCGTACGCTTTAGGAACAGGGAGGCCATCATCGGCACGTAGGTGAGCGAAAGGATCAAAGCCCCGATAATACAAAATACCAAGGTCTTCGCCATGGGGGTAAAATACTTGCCCTCTATCCCGGTCAGCGTAAGTAGCGGGAAGAAGACGATCAAAATGATCAATACGGCAAAGGTAGCGCTCCGGGCGACATGACCGGCTCCGGCCTCGACCTCCCGGTCCATCTCCTCGGCAGAGAGCGTACGCCCCATCAACCGCCTCGAATAGATATGCGCCAACATCCCCTCCAATATAACGATCGATCCATCGACCACGATACCGAAATCGATGGCCCCCAAACTCATCAGGTTGGCGGAGACCCCGAAAACACGCATCAAGATAAAAGCGAAAAGCATCGCCAACGGGATCACGGAAGCCACGATCAAACCGGCCCGCACATTCCCCAAGAAGATGATCAATACGATAAAGACGATCAACGCTCCCTCTATCAAGTTACGGATCACGGTGGATATATTTCGGTCTACCAATTCGGAACGATTCAAATAAGGTTCTACACGAACACCTTCCGGCAACATTTTCTGTACCCTTTCGACCCGTGCCTCCAGTTCCTTGGTCACGACATTGGCGTTCGCACCCTTCAACATCATGGCGATACCGCCCACGCACTCTCCCTCGCCATCCTTTGTCATGGCTCCAAAACGCTTGGCGGAACCAAAGCGAACCGAACCGACATCGCTTATATGAATCGGTATCCCTCCACGGTTCGTAATCACAATGCGCTCGATGTCCTTTATCTTGCCGATCATTCCCTCGCTACGGATGTAGTAAGCCTTATTGATTTTCTCGATATAACTGCCGCCTGTATTCTGGTTATTCCGGTTGAGTGCCTCAAACACCTCGCCGATCGTAATATTCAAGGAATAAAGGGCATCCGGATCTACCGCCACCTCATACTGTTTCAGATAGCCGCCAAAGCTATTGATCTCCACGATACCCGGTATACCGCTCAGTTGCCGTTTCACGATCCAATCCTGAATGGTACGGAGTTCCATGGCGTCGTATTTCTCCTCATAACCGGGCTCCACGCTCAATACATATTGATAAATCTCACCCAAGCCGGTCGTGATAGGCATCAGCTCCGGCGTACCCAGTTCCGTGGGGATTTCTCCCGCCACGGTCTGTATCTGCTCGTTTATAAGTTGGCGGGCATCCAAGGTAGGCACGCTTTCCTTAAACACGACCGTTACCAATGACAGGCCAAAGCGGGAAACGGAGCGGATCTCTTCCACGTTCATGATATTACTCATCGCTATCTCGATAGGCATGGTGATCAATTGCTCTACCTCTTGCGGGGCCAAGGTTGGCGATACCGTCACGATTTGCACTTGATTGTTCGTTATATCCGGTACGGCATCTATCGGTAAAGTCATCATGGCATAGATCCCTCCCAGAAGCAGAAACAAGGTTGTCAACCCAACGAATAGTTTCTTCTGAATAGAAAAATGGACAATCGCTTTAAACATCACTTCATTTATTTAATATAATGGTTACAAAAATAAAAGGTAAGCGTTTGCCTGCCCGACATAAAATAATGAAGTGACCGAAATCAAGGTTGAAGTATCGGTATGAGGAGTTGGAGCATATCTATAGAAAAAGGCTTCACATGCCCTCTATGACACATGAAGCCCCTTTTGTTATCCTATATAAATAATAAGAATCGTTGCCGTTAAAAGCGGATCAGCACTTAATGCTCAACTGTCGCAACACCTCACGGATCTTCTCATACGTGACGATACGTGTAGGAACCAAAGGCAAACGAAGCTTATTCTCGATAAAGCCCATCATATTCAGCATACTCTTCACTCCGGCAGGATTTCCATCCACGAACAACAGGCTGAACAGCTCCGTGAAGCTGTGATGGATCGTACGTGCGCTATCATAATCACCCGCCAAGGCCAGACGTACCATACGGCTAAACTCACGAGGGAAGGCGTTACCGATCACGGAGATCACTCCCACCGCACCTAATGTCATTAAAGGGAAAGTAATACCATCGTCACCGGAGATCACGTTGAAACGGGCCGGCTTGTTCTTGATGATATCATCCATCTGGGTGATATTGCCGGAAGCCTCTTTCACGGCGATCACGTTATCGAACTCACGGGCGATACGAAGCGTGGTCTCGGCCGTCATGTTCACGCCCGTACGCCCCGGTACGTTATAGAGTACGATCGGTAAATGAGTAGCGTTGGCGATCGCCTTGTAATGCTGGTAAATCCCTTCTTGGGAAGGCTTATTATAATAAGGTACGACCGAGAGGATAGCGTCGATACCCTCAAAATTATCTGTCTTCAACTTCTCGACAACCGACCGTGTACAATTACCTCCCACGCCTAATACAATAGGGATACGGCCCCGTACACGAGTCACTACCAAGCTTATAATGTTTTTCTTTTCTTCTTCCGTAAGTGTAGGGGTTTCCGCTGTAGTTCCCAGCACTACCAAATAATCCGTACCGTTCTGCACCTGATAATCCACCAGCTTGCCTAACGCCTCGTAATCTACACTCTCATCTTCCTTGAATGGCGTGATCAACGCCACACCCATTCCTTTTAAATTTATGTCTGCCATGGGGAAAATATTCCTTTTTGTTATTTAGCACTGCAAAAATAAGGAAATTATATCATTTAGCACGGATGGAACGCAAATAAAATAATATCTGTCCGAATAAATACTGAATATCGTCCTTATCTGTTACAGTCAAGCCTAAGTCGTACCATTCTTGGCCCGGATACTTAATCCCGACCTTGAAGGCGGATGGATGCCGGAGAGCGATGTATTGCAAGGCATAACAACCCGGCCGGGTGATATCGATCAAGATATCCGCCTTGAGAGCGCCCACCTTTTCCAAGACACTATCTGAAGGGAATCCCCACGCGTTGAGATCGCTCTTTGAATGTACAGGAATATTGGAATCGTCGAAAGGAATATCCGCTCCTCCGGACGGCACATACACACACGTCTTGATATCCTTCTTCGCCTTGCGCAAAGGCTCCAAGGCCCTCATGACGTCCTCGTGATCCTCTATATTATACAAGACCAAAAGCGAACGTGCCTCATCCAAGGAAAGGGAACGATGCGGACGCCCCCCAGCGTCCGACACTAAAGCCTGTATCTTCTTCTTGATAAAATAATTGGTGAACATTTATTCCAGCATATTTAAGAACGCATCCTCGTTGATAATCTTCACACCCAGCTTCGCCGCTTTCTCCAGCTTGGCCGGTCCCATATTCTCGCCGGCAAGGATATAATCGGTCTTCCCTGAGACGGAGCCGCTATTCTTGCCGCCATGTTGCTCAATCATCGCCTTATACTCGTCACGTGAATGCTTGGAAAATGTCCCGCTGATCACGATCGTCAATCCTTTCAACTTCTCGGAACGGTTCGCCAATTGCTCCTCGGAAACCGCCATCCGCAAGCCCTGTTCCTTTAATCGGTTCACCAACGTACGGTTCTTCTCGTCCGAGAAATAACTCAATACACTCTGGGCGATCCGCTCGCCGATCTCGGCCACGGCTACCAAATCCTCTAAGGACGCCTGCTCCAATGCCTCGATCGAATGGAAAGCCGAGACCAAGCGTTTAGCGACCGTCTCTCCCACGAAACGAATCCCCAGACCGAACAAGACTCTCTCAAAAGGAACTTGCTTGGATTCCTCCAGACTCGACATCAGATTCTGGGCGCTCTTCTCCGCCCACCGTTCCAGACGCAATAAATCGGCAACCGTCAACGTATATAAGTCCGCCGAGTCTTTTACATAACCGGCGTTGTACAAATCCTCCACCGTTTCCGGGCCTATATTGATATTCATCGCCTTCCGGGTCACGAAATGCTCTATACGCCCCTTGATCTGAGGAGGACAGCCCGACTCGTTCGGACAGTAATGCGCCGCCTCTCCCTCCGGACGCACCAAAGGAGTCCCGCACTCCGGACACACACGGATAAAGCGGACCTTATCCCCCATCAGCATCGAACGAGCCTCCACGTTCACTCCCACGATCTTCGGGATGATCCCCCCGCCTTTCTCCACATACACTTGGTCGCCGATATGCAAGTCAAGCCCCTCGATAATATCGGCGTTATGCAGGGAAGCCCGCTTCACCACCGTCCCCGCCAACAATACGGGCTCGAGGTTCGCCACCGGAGTGACCGTCCCCGTCCGTCCCACTTGGAAAGAGACCGAGTTCAAGCGAGTCTCGGCACGCTCCGCCTGAAACTTATAAGCGATCGCCCAGCGAGGGCTTTTCGACGTAAAACCTAAGTTCCTCTGCTGACGAAGCGAGTTTACCTTCAACACGATTCCATCCGTCGCCACGGGCAGGTTCTTACGTTCCACATCCCAATAAGCGATATAATCGAATATATCCTGTAGGCTCTGGCATTTGCGGATCACGTCCGGAATCTTAAAACCCCATGCGCGAGCCGCCTGCAAATTCTCATAATGCCCTTCGGCCGGCAGGTTCTCACCCAATAAATAATAGAAATAAGCATCCAGCTTACGGGAGGCCACGATAGCCGGATTCTGCTGTTTCAACGTACCGGAAGCGGCATTGCGAGGATTGGCGAACAAGGGTTCCTCCTGCTCCTCCCGCTCCTTATTCAAGCGATCGAACTCCGCCCAAGGCAGCAATACCTCACCACGGATCTCGAACTCCTCCGGAAAATCAGAGCCCCGGAGTCTTAATGGAACCGAACGGATGGTCTTGATATTCGCCGTCACGTCATCACCACGAGTACCGTCGCCACGGGTCACGGCACGCGTCAAGCGTCCTTTCTCATAGGTCAAAGAGATAGAAGTGCCATCATATTTAAGCTCCGCCACAATCTCGAAAGGCTCATTCAAGGAGCGGACCGTACGATCATAAAAATCTCGGATCTCATCCTCGGAGTACGTATTACCCAACGAAAGCATCGGATATTTATGTACTACTTGCTCAAACTCTTTCGAGAGGTCGCTCCCCACTCGCCGAGTCGGGGAATCTGGATCGGCGAACTCGGGATGCGCCGCCTCCAGTTCCTGCAACTCTTTCATCATCTTATCAAACTCAAAGTCTGATATTGTCGGTGCCGAAAGCACATAATAATTATAATTATGCCGCTCCAGCTCATCACGCAGGGCTTTTATCTTTGCTTCGACCATATTAGTATATTAATTCTACGTTGTCTATCCAAAACGTATTTCCCGGAGAGCCGATATAGGCCCCTCCGTGGCTGGAGGTGAACTGCAACACCATATGCGTAGGTGCCTCGCCCGGCTCCGCCCAGCCTACCTCTTGGATAGGAACGCTTTTTCCTTTACTATTTAACGTATAACGTTCCTCTACTTGTATACGCATATACGGTTTATATTCGGGCTTGGATGTTATATTTCCATAAAGGATCGGGTAAGTAGCGTCATTTACCCAATCAGGGGTAGATTCCGTATAGCGTTGCACCATCGTACCGACCCGCTTGGAATAAACATTCCCTTCCTCGTCTTCCCATCGTTTCTGCAACAACAAGATCACCGCCAAGGAATCCTGCCCGGCCACCGTACTCTTACGGCTGAACCCCGTACTACGTACCCGATTCTTCTCGGGAGCGGCTTTCACCTTATAATCAAACCGCAACGCTTTCGGCTTCTTGGAGAAAGGCACTCCTGATTGTAACATCGCTTGGGGGTTCTTTGTTCCCTTGATCGGCTCATGCACCGTACCCAAGAAAACGGAGCCGGCGGCGATCACCTCGATATCCACCAAACCGAAAACCTTCACGCTCTCATAACGGGTCTCCATGCGGGCGCACATCCCATCCCCCCGTTTCTCCGGGAAAACAGACGTATTGGTTTTCACCACTCCCGCCACTTTCGCCATCACGTTGGAAGTAGCCCACGGAGAACCGCCCATATTACGAAACGCCGTATTACCGACAATCGTATCCGAGGGCCCCAGCTCATAAAGCCATTTCGTATTTCCCCCGATAATGCCAGACTCATGAATCTCACGGACAATCCAATTATCCATGTCTCCATAAGCGAAGGGCACCACATTCTCCGATGTCACCCCATCCCCGTCCGCGAGAACCACGGACAAAGGCATACAAGCGATTGCCAAAAATAACGCTTTCTTTCTTAAACTCAAACCCATCCCTCTATCAATTTAATACCTATCTAACCCTTTTATTTATAAGCTATAGCCCCATTCCTTCAAGGCCATGCCCCAATTTTCCTCTACGAGCCGGACCGTACGATCCTCGTACTTGTATTGGTTCTTCTTGTAGCCCTTCTTCTTGCCCAGATACTTCTCTATATCCGCCTTAGACTCCTTAAAGCCGGGTAAGTTTAATGTCCCGTAGATATTTTCCGTCATGGCGAAAGCGTCTTTCTCGAAATCCTCGAACTTCACTTCCACCAGATTGCCTTCCGGTATCAGGTGCTTCTCTTCCTCGTACTTATAGAAAAGACGGCGATATACCTCGATGAAGTTCGCCTCGATCTGCTCGTTCGTGATATCCTGCAAACGCAATGGCTGGATCGTATTCGTAAAGAAACTGCGGGTACTCTCGAATACCGTATACGGATTTCGCTTCAAGTAGATGAACTTAGCGTTCGGGAACATCTCCAGCAAAGTCTTCACACGCCCCGTATGCGGTGGGTTCTTGCTCAAATACTGCGTACCGTTCGTATTCCAGAGGGAAACCTTAACCAGACGCATGAAAGTATCCATGAAGATCCGCCGCTCCTCCTCCGTGATATCGTTAAACAATAAGTAACGATCGCAATACTCCATCCAGCGTTTCGGGAAGAACCAGAAATTATAATACGTATAAGGCATCATGTTCGACAAGGCGAACTCCTCCTCTTGCGGAAGATCCACCTTCAACTCCATATTATCGGTCGGACGCTTATCCGGCATCAAGAAAGCCATGTTCTTCTTGAAGAAAGGCTGTCCCCAGAGCATCAGGTGCGGGAATACCGTCTGGTACGTCGTGGTATAACCGAAATGCTTATCGCAGGCGAAGATATTATGAACAAAAGTCGTACCACTCCGCCAATGCCCCAAGATAAACAAGGGGTCCATCTCAAGCGGCTTATCGGCCAATTTCTTGAACCGGCTATCCTCGATCGGCTTCAAGGCGCTCAACAGGCGGCAAACACCGGTCGTAAGGCGATACTTACCCTTAAAGCCCTTGTCTATCTGCTGCCGGGCCGTCACCTTCCTGAACGTATCCCAATCCGCCCCGACCAACGTATTGATCGGTAGCTTATCAAACTCCAACAATCCCATATCCTATCGTTTTTCCGTTATACATTTCACAGATACGCCCTGCCGGCCCAACTCCTCACAAACCTTACGGATCGCCTCATAGTGCTCCTCTCCGATTCCCATCTCCGGGAGGTTCAAGGTAGCCAAAGCGTCTTCCGTCACCATATCTTTAGCGTCCACACGGTCGATGATCATACCCACGGCGGACGTATTATTCGTAATCGGATCGATCAAGATAAACGAGCCGGTTTGCTTATTCCTCCTATACGGATCGAAGAACAACTCCTTGCCGGTAGTAAATACCACACGGCCGATCTCGTTCAGCTCCAGATGATCCACGGAAGACTGCTCCATCGTGTTCACGTTCACCTTATAGCGGATACTATCCACACGGGCACGTGTCGTATGAGTGGTCTGCTTGATGTAGAACTGCTTGTTCACGTCCATGGCTTCCTCATCCATCCACACCAGCATGGCCTCGAAATTACGGTCGCAGATCGGCAAGTTATCCGGGTGCACCAGCATCTCCCCACGGGAGATATCGATCTCGTCCTCCAAGGTGATCGTAATACATTGAGGAGGGAAAGCCTGCTCCAACTCACCCTCGTAGGTGACGATGCTCTTTACCTTCGAGGTCTTCCCGGAAGGCAACGCCATCACCGTATCTCCCTTACGCACGATACCGCTGGCCACCTTGCCGCTAAACCCACGGAAATCCAGATTCGGGCGCAACACGTATTGCACCGGATAACGGAAGTCCTCGTAGTTACGATCCAAGTCGATAGGCACGTTCTCCAGATAATCCAATAAAGATGTACCCTCGTACCAAGGCGTGCGATCACTCTTCTCCACCACGTTATCGCCATCCAAGGCCGACAAGGGGATATACGTGATATCCGGGATATCCAGCGGCTCCACGAAACGTTTATAATCCGCCACGATCCGGTCGAACGTATCCTTGTCGAAGTCCACCAAGTCCATCTTATTCACGGCCAGCACCACATGCTTGATCCCCAGCAAAGATACCAGATAGGTGTGACGGCAGGTTTGCGTGATCACGCCCGTGCGGGCATCCACCAAGATGATCGCCAGATTCGCCGTGGAACCACCCGTGATCATATTCCGGGTGTACTGCTCGTGCCCCGGGGTGTCGGCGATGATGAACTTACGGTTGTTCGTGCTGAAATAACGGTAAGCCACATCGATCGTGATACCTTGCTCACGCTCGGCCTTCAAGCCATCCAGCAACAAAGCGTAGTCGATATGCTCGCCGGCGTTGCCCATACGCTTGCTGTCACGCTCCAAGGCATCCAACTGATCCTCGTATATTTTCTTACTATCAAACAGCAATCGGCCTATCAAGGTCGACTTGCCATCATCCACCGAGCCGGCGGTCAAGAATCTCAGCAGGTCCTTCTGCTCGTCCTTATCTAGGAATTCCTTTATATTTAATTTTGTATCTGCCATGTCTCTTCTGTGTTAAAAATACCCTTCCCGTTTCTTCTGCTCCATACTAGCGTCTTGATCGAAGTCGATCACACGGGTCGTACGCTCGCTCTTCGTCGTGGTCATCATCTCCTCCACGATTTTCTCGATCGTATCCGCCTCGCTCTCCACGGCGCCGGTCAGCGGCCAGCAGCCCAACGTACGGAAACGGACCATACGCATACGGATCTGGTCCCGGTTTTGCTCGGGCAAGCGGTGGTCGCCCGCCATGATCAAATTACCGTCGATCTCCACGCACGGACGCTCCTTGGCGAAATACAAGGGAACGATCGGGATATTCTCCAGACGGATATATTGCCAGATATCCAGCTCCGTCCAGTTCGATAGCGGAAATACACGGATGCTCTCGCCCTTATGCACACGGGCGTTATAGATATCCCACAACTCCGGGCGCTGGTTCTTCGGGTCCCATTGATGGAACTTATCGCGGAACGAGAAGATACGTTCCTTCGCACGGCTCTTCTCCTCGTCACGGCGAGCGCCGCCGAAAGCGGCGTCGAACTTATATTTATCCAAGGCATGAAGCAAAGCCTGCGTCTTCATCAAGTCCGTATGCACCTTGCTTCCATGCGTGAACGGGCCCACGCCCGCATGGAAAGCCTCCATATTAGACTCCACGATCAGGTTCCAGCCGAATTTCCTCGCGTAAGAATCACGGAACTCTATCATCTCCTTAAACTTCCATTTCGAATCGATGTGCATCAACGGGAAAGGAACCTTACCCGGAGCGAAAGCCTTCTCGGCCAAACGGACCATCACGGAAGAATCCTTCCCGATGGAATAAAGCATAACAGGATTCTCGAACTCGGCGGCTACCTCACGGATGATGTGGATAGACTCGGCCTCCAGCTCCTGTAAATGACTTAACTTGTAATCAGACATATCTTTTTTCAGTGTTTAATTTCTACTTTCGGTACGATCAACTCCAACAACCGGCTCACGGATTGCTCCACGCTCAATACGGAGGTATCCAAGGACAGGTCCGGACGTTCCGGCGCCTCGAACGGGGCGGAAACCCCGGTAAACTCCTTGATCTCGCCTTTCCGGGCCTTGGCATACAGGCCTTTCACGTCACGGCGTTCGCACTCGGCGAGCGGCGTACTTACGTAAACCTCCAAGAAATCCGCTTTACCGATGATAGCGGACGCCATCTCTCTCAACTCATTGTTCGGGCTGATAAAAGCCGCTATGGTTATAACACCCGTATCGACAAACAGTTTACCCACCTCGGCGATCCGGCGTATATTCTCCACCCGGTCCTCCGGCGAGAACCCGAGATTATTGTTGATACCACTGCGGATATTATCCCCGTCGAGGATGCGGCAAAGCAATCCCCGTTTATGCAACTCACGCTCCAAAGCAATGGCAATCGTACTTTTACCGGAACCACTCAGCCCGGTAAACCACACCATCACGCCCCTTTGTCCCAAAAGCGCCTCTTTATCCTCACGACCCAGCATACGGTCGAAAATCGGATAGATATTATTTTCTAAAACTTCCATATCATAGGTATTACAAACACGGAGATCAAGAACGTGATCAAGTTCAAGGGCAAGCCCACCTTCACGAAATCCGTGAACTTATAGCCTCCCACGCCTTGTACGATCAGGTTGGTCTGGTAGCCGATCGGCGTACTGAAACTAGCCGACGCCGCCATACAGATCACGACAAAGAATGGGGTCGGATCAACGCCTAATTGCGTAGCTACCGACAAAGCGATCGGGAAGCTCAATGCCGCCGCAGCGTTATTCGTGATCAACTCCGTAAATATATTGGTAATAATAAATAGAATCGCCAGCAACGCATACGGCCCCAAATTGTCGGCCATACCGATTATATGGCGGGCTATCATGGAGGCAAAGCCGGAATTCTCCATGGCCTTGCTGATAGCGAAAGCGCAAGCGATCGTTATCAAGATATCCCAAGAAATGTATTTCGTGTATTTTTTAGGCGGGAAAAGCTTCGTCCACGCCATGATGATTGTCGTAATGCAGACAAAGAAGAACATATCCAAGCGCATACTTGGAACGGCCTCTTTCACGACTGGCAACTCTCCTACCGTCGCCCCCGTAATCATAAAGATCAACAGTCCTAAAGCCAGCCAACGTTTCTTCTTCGATACCGGCTCCGTTGCCTCATTACCATTCGCCAACATCAAGAAGACACTAGACTCACCCCATGTAGGGATAAAAGAATCGTCCGCCCACAACACCAAGGTATCGCCCTCATGCAATACCACCGTATCCAGATTACGGGTAAAACGCTGTCCGCCGCTTTTCACCTCTTTCACGATCGCCCCGTAATGGCGGGTAAAGTTAAACTCTCCCAAGGTCTTGTTGATACCCGGGAAGCGTGCGCCCAGCACGGCCTCCACCCGGTGGAAATTCCCGGGATTCTCATCCTCCCCGTCTTCGGATACCGTATCCGTCCTCGAGTCCGGAAGCAGTTTATTCGAGAAAGCGAACAAATATAAAATACCGGCGATAGCGATAAAAATACCGACTTTCCCCAGCTCAAACATCGTAAAACCCTCATATCCCGCCTCCAGAATCATGCCGTGCACCACCAGATTCGTAGAAGTACCGATCAAGGTACATATACCGCCCAATATCGTGACATACGAGAGAGGGATCAAGAATTTCGTGGCCGGAAGCCTCACCGCCTCCGCCCATCGCTTGATGATCGGGGCGAAAATAACCACCACCGGCGTATTATTCAGGAACGCCGACACGAAAGCTACGGGCGGGAGCATCCTCGCCTGCGCCTTGAAGACGGTGGTCTTCCCCTCGGGAAGCAGTTTCTTGATCAATTGGCCTAAAGCCCCGCTCTGCCGCACTCCCTCACTGACAAGGAAGAGCATGGCTACGGTTATCATCCCTTTATTGCTAAAGCCCTCCAGCATCTCCTTGGGAGTAAGAATGCCTACGCAGAGAAAAAACACGACCACTGTCAGAAGAACCATTCCCGGCCGCATCTTATCCCATACCAAAGCTGCGATCATGCCGATCAGGGCCAGCAACACAAACACTATATCAAAATTCATGTATTTACTTTTAAGAGCGCAAAAATAATAAGAATACTCAAGTGCGCACTCCTTTCGCTAACCTATTTTTAGGATTATATGGGATATAGACCAATAATGATTGATTCTGGGCCAACTTATATTCTTACAAGGTAGTCTTCTAAATTTCGTTCATAACCAAATAAACAAGAATGCATTGTACGGCTTGTAGAGACGGAGCATGCTCCGTCTCCCACCGCTGACAGTAACTTAAAATACACATCCCCCTCACTTCACGATAAACCACGGATTATGCAAATCTTCCTTGTTATAGCGAAGCGGGGTCTTACCGTCGATATGATATATGTCGCAACCGGCAGACTTGGCGATGGCGTGGCCGGCGGCGGTATCCCATTCCATCGTCGGGGCGAAACGGGGATAGATATCGGCCGAGCCTTCCGCTACCAGACAAATCTTCAAGCTGCTACCGCTACTGATCAACGTAACAGGCTTTCCCTGCTTGCGGAGATTATCGATGAAAGCGGTGGTCTCCTCCGTTTGGTGAGACCGGGATGCCACTACCACGATTCCCTGATGCGCCAGCGCCATCGGCAAATGTATCGCCCCCTGCTTCATCTCGTCCATCGAGGGCTGGCTACCGCTATCGATTCCCGTAAACTTATAAGCCCCCACGGAGGAGGAGGCGAAATACAACTCCTTACGGACAGGCACATAGATGACGCCCAACACGGGCACGCCCTTCTCCACCAAGGCGATATTCACGGTGAACTCCCCGTTTTTCTTGATAAACTCCTTGGTACCGTCCAGCGGGTCCACGATCCACAGCGTCTCCCATTTGGAGCGCTCCTTGAACGGGATCTCCTTCCCCTCCTCGCTCAAAACGGGGAACGGGGTGACCGACAATGCGTTTGTTATCAATCGATGGGCCGCCTTATCAGCCTTCGTCAACGGCGAGTTGTCTGCTTTTCTCTCTATCCCGAAGTCAGAGTCGGGATCGTTATAAATATCCATGATCAACTTGCCTGCGTCTACCGCGGCATGGATCGCAATGTAAAGATAATTGGCGTAGCTCATCATCACTTCTCGTTTTATTATTTGTTAATAAGCAAATATATAGAAAAAAAATAAATTAACGCCCTGTCGCCTGTAAATATTCCGTACGTTTAATTAAATAAGCCGTATAATCGCCCGTATACTGGTCACGGCTTTGCTGGAGAAGCGATTGAGCGTCCAGAAGATCGCTCAGCGTTACCGTGCCCGCCTTATAATAGTCCGTATTAAGGCGGACATTCTCCTCGGCTGTCGCTATGGACTCTTCCGAGAGCTTGACTTGCTTATAGGATTCCTCCAGTTCGTTCCAGAGCTTCCGCATTTGTACCAACAGAAGCTCATTCGCGTTCTGGCGGGAATATTCGGCCGCCTTCACTTGGAGCTTTTGTTTCCGGATGGCGTGCGATCCGCCCCACCAATCACTGATCGGAACGGCTACCGTAGCGAAAACCATGCCGAACGGACGGTCTTTATCCAGCAAGTTGTGATACATATACCCAGCCCCGATCCCCACGGTTGGCAAGTATTGCCCAACCTTCAGCTTTTGTTGAAGACGGGCGGCCTCCACGTTCTTCTCCAGCAATTTATAAGAGAGTGTCGTAGGGAGCGCCTCCTCATGGCTTACCCGGTAAAGCTCCGGGGAAGGCACCTCGGCGGGTAGCGTGAAATCGATCTCGAAATCATCTTCCCCGATACCGATATATTGCGCAAGCACCATCTTGGAGAGGCGCAACCCGTTCTCCACCCGCAGGCGGTCGCTCGCCACGCCGTTCTTTTTCAACTGGACTTGCAGTAGGTCATTACGAGTCGTCACGCCGGCGCCGACCGCTACCTCCACATCCTTATAAAGACTCCCCACCAAGGATTCCACGATCTCGATCGTCCTTAATTTCTCGTGAAGGGAGATCCATTGCCAGTAATACCGCTCCACCGTCAAGGCTACCTCATCCTCGGATTGGCGCATCTGGTAACGGCTCACCTCGAGCGCCAAGTCGGCCAGCTTATTGCCGTTCACGATCTGTCCGCCGGCGAACACGGGCTGGATAGCGGTCACCCCACCCAGCAAGCCGTCATCCATCATCGACAACTCGAGAAGGCCCGGTATCACGCTCATATCCATCATCCCGTGGTTCGCCTTGAATGCCGTTCCCACGGCGCTGACATTCGGGAAGTATTTCGTAAAGGCCTCCTTTTTTCCTTCCCTCGCCCCTTCTACGTCTAAGCGGGCGTTCTTCATCTTCGCGTTATTCTCCAAAGCCATTTCCCGGCATTCTTCCAGCGATAATGTCCGCTGGGCGCTCACGGTCCCCACGCATAAGACGAGGGAACCGACGATGCCATATATCCATCTTTTTATCATCTCTTTTTTCCGCATATATTCATTCCTATATTATATCCTAATCCACATCCGTATCATTCATTTATTCCCGAATATCTTCCAATAGAAAACAGGCAGGATGATGACCGCC
>OGQP01001068.1_pt1 | contig 16990 bp, 20 predicted proteins | sample 1553251 | NCBI WGS metagenome assembly OGQP01 (sample SAMEA2580016, study PRJEB22360) | human gut metagenome | biome: human gut; feature: human-associated habitat; material: faeces | place: Denmark | collected 2008/2010 | reverse complement strand
GACTTCGTTAAAGGCGGCAAAGTCTTTCATGTCTGTGAGGAAGCAGGTCGTTTTTACCACATTGTCCATAGAAGTTTCTGCTTTTTTTAAAATGGCTTTTATATTTTTGCAGACTTGTTCCGTTTGTCCGGCAATGTCGGAGACGATGATTTTTCCTGCGGCCGGGTCGATACCGATTTGTCCGGAAAGAAATATAAATCCGCCCGCCTGCTTTGCCTGTGAATAGGGGCCGATGGCGGCGGGTGCGTGTTTGGTGTGTATGGTTTTCATAAGAGCCTCCTTTGATTTACACATGAATGATATATTTATACTATACAGCAAAAGGCATCGGTGAAACAAATATATTTCCTGTCATGGGCCGATGTTTCATGATATATGGTATAGTGAAAAGAGGAGGTTATGATGTCTTTTGAAACAGTACAGGCTTATTTTGAACAGTTCGGCATGGCAGACCGCTGCATGGACTTAAAGGAGTCCAGCGCGACAGTGGCGCTCGCGGCGCTTGCTCTCGGTACAGAGGAGGCGCGCATTGCAAAGACGCTTTCTTTTCTTGTGGAAGAAGCGCCTGTGGTCATCGTGACGGCAGGGGACGCGCGGATTGATAATCATAAGTATAAAATGTTTTTTCATAAGAAGCCGAAAATGATTCCCGGGGAGGAATGCGAAAAGTATATCGGCCATCGGCCCGGCGGTGTCTGCCCGTTTTGCCTTCCGCCCACGGCAGATGTCTATCTTGATATATCATTAAAACGGTTTGATGTGATTTATCCCGCGGCGGGGACAGACCACAGCGCAGTGAAGCTTACACCTGAAGAGCTGGAGAAATACGCGGGCGCGAAAGGATGGGTGGATGTGTGCAAAGGTTGGCAGGAAGAACCCGTTTCCTGATGATCTTAATCCTACAAATACAGGACTCTTTTTCTGCCGTCGGACGGGAAGGTGTACAAGTTGAAATATCCCGCAGGGGCGGCGCCGGCCGAAAGAATAGTGCAAAACGTTTTTTGAAAGGAAGAGCATGGACAATTTATTTCAGATGTGGTGGCCCGTAGCCTGTGTGGTGCTGGCGGATGTGATTTATCAGGTGTGCGCGAAGAAAATATCTTCCGGGACAGATCCTTTAGCTGCGCTGGGAGTGACTTATCTTGTAAGCGCCGCGGTTTGCGCCGGTCTCTACTATGGGATGGGCGGAATGGATCTGCTTGCCGATATGTCCCATGCCCGGCTGGCCGCGGCAGGAATAGGCTTTGCGGTGACAGGGCTTGAAGTGGGCTGTGTGTACATGTATAAAGCGGGCTGGGCAATGAATGTGGGATTCATCCTTTATACGGCAATGATTGTGGCGGCTCTCCTTGTTGTGGGAGCGGTACTTTACGGTGAAACGGTTTCGTTTACCGCCATGGCGGGACTGATAATCACATCATCGGGGATGTATATGATTGTGAGGGGCGCATGAATTTTTCATTTTGGTGGCCTGTCGGTCTTGTGGTCATGGCGGGCGTCGGATACCAGGTGTCGGCAAAAGAAGTGGCGGGCGGCGCGGATCCGCTGGCGGCGCTTGTAGTAACATACCTTGTGGCGTCGCTTACATCTTTTCTGATTTATGCGTTTACAGGAAAAAAGGGAGAGAAATGGAAAGAGATTATGAGCTTCCGTCCTGCTGCCCTTGTCTTGGGATTATCTATTGCATTTATTGAGATAGGGACGATTTTCATTTATAAGGCGGGCTGGACGATGAATGCTTCCTTTATTGTGACGAATGCCCTCATTACGCTTTGCCTCATTTTGACGGGGGCGGTTCTGTATGGGGAAAAGCTGTCCCGCCGGCAGGCACTGGGAATCGTCGTTTCTTTTATCGGCATATGCTGCATCGTGTGGTGAGAGGGACAGAGCAGAGGGGTGCATAAATACTTTCATATGCTTTTATGGCGACGCTTATGGAAGATGGAAACGTACTGCCGAAAGACAGAGCGGTTCACCCGTAGACAACATTTAACATGAATCCGGTATGAATAGAGGAATATAAAAAATGACGATCCGAATTGAGGGAATCGTCATTTTACTGTTTACAGCAGTTTTATGTAATCGTAGGCGGGATGCACAAGCCAGGTGCCGTCGCTTTTAAGGATGCCCCACTTTTTGTTGTCCTTCTGTCCTCCGCTGAAACCATGGCGGAATTTTGTAACACCCGTAAGCGGATCTTTTGTATCTTCGTACAGAATATTTCCTTCTTCGTCAATAATGCCGTAATAGCTTTTGGATCTGAAGATCCAGGTGACAGGTGTCTCATTAAAATGGGCGGCTCCGATATTGGGCGGGAGAGAAGCTATGACATCCCCCGTGGATGTATCGAGCAGGTAACGGCGGGGGGCGGGTTTTCCCCCCTCCCCGCGTTAATCAAGAAGGGCTGCCGTCTTTCCCCAATGCCCTGTTAAATCCAAGAAGCGTTATATCGTCGTAACGGAAATCGATAAGCTGATTTCCGTCTGACAGATCAAAAAGTCCGCATTTTCCGGAATAGCCGCTCTTGAGCACGAGGCAGGCGTCTTCAATATCAATAGAACCCACGGTGTAACGGGAAGGGGGAATCAGTGTGCGTCCTTCGGGAGAAAGAAAGGCTGTGAGCCCGTCTTTCTTGACAATCGTTCCGTAAGGGGTCATGGGATAGACTTCATCATTCCGGCTGTCTATGACGATATGCCCTTCTTGATCAATATATCCTCTTTTGATGCCATTGTAAGCCGTATGATAATTATCAAAGTCTTCCACCTTTTGCGGGTTGATGGCATCGACCGCCAGGATGCCGAGGAACGACTTGCCGCTGAAAGTATTCACACGCCGTCTGTATTCCGCGACACCGTACTTATAGGGGCAGATACCGTCATAGGGGATTTTAAAAAGAACCCTTCCATTCTCGTCAATGGCGATTTTTTCCCCCTGCATGGTTTTTACAAAAGCGATCCCTTCGCTGAATCCGGCAAGTACCGCTTTGTAACGGGGCGCGATAAGCACACTGCCGTCAGGCTTCTTAAATCCGTACAAACCTTTTTCAGAGTAACTGAAAGGGTTTGAGGGAATCGTTTTTACCGCTGTGGCGGGATTTCCTTTTTTATCAATCAGCCGTAAATCTTTTTTCTTGTCGCCGGCTTTGAAAAGCCCGTCCTTTTCCGGAATCAGGAATTTATAGGTGGGTAATAAAAGAACCGTCCCGTCTGTGCCGATAAGCCCCCATTTTTTTCCGTCCCTTATCATGGCAAGGATACCGTGGCGGTAGAAACTTTCATCCCGCTTCGCTTTGGCTTCTGTATAGGAGGCAAGCGCTTTGGGGCGGGAAAGACCGATAAGCGGTTCATCTTCTTCATCCGGAAAGACGAGGATCCCGATGGAAGGGGGTGTGATGGAAACGCCCTTTGTGGTTGTAGAAGACTTGCTTTTCGTTTTCACTGTTTCTGTGGAAATTGTCGTGCTGGACTCGTGGCGCCGGATATGTGTGGCGGTGGTGACGCCTTTTTCCGCCTGTACTGTATATATACTGTGCAGAGATGATGCAAGCAGGAATGCGAGGAAAGCGGCTTTCCATTTTATCTGTGTCATAAAGAACCTCCGGGTTTACGAAATAATATCATTTGTGAATTATAGCATGCATGGAAAAAGAATGGAAATATCGATAGAAATCTATGAAAAATGTATTGGGATAATAAAAAGCGGGAGCGGGAAATACAAGACTCATCCGGCTGATTCATATGATGGGCAGATCTATCCGGTACAGGGAAACCATAAATAAAACGATGGATTGTGAACCTTGAATTAAGCACCGAGTTGTTATATTATTTATGTAATGTAAATTGAGAATGTAAAAAAGGTAAACAATGGAGGCGATGATATGGAAAGAGAAGAGATATCCGCAGGAAATCAGGGAAAGGTAAAAGAACTGGTATTGTTTTCTTTATTTACGGCACTTACGGCGATTGGTGCGTTTATCCGTGTGCCTGTACCGCTTTGCCCGTTCACACTGCAGCTTTTATTCACGACCCTTTCAGGGCTCATTTTAGGGAGCAGGAAAGGAGCGGCCTCCGTGGCGGTTTATGTAGCTCTCGGTCTGTCGGGAGTTCCCGTTTTTACGCAGGGCGGAGGGCCGGGATATATTTTCCAGCCCACTTTCGGTTATCTTTTGGGGTTCATCGCGGGAGCCTGGCTTACGGGGAAATTGTCGGAGCATATGGAAAAACTGTCATTTGCCCGCATTTTATTTGCGAATCTGGCAGGACTTCTTGTGGTCTACCTTTTTGGAATGGTTTATGTATACATCATAAATAATTATTACCTGAATACGCCTATCGGTATCTGGCCTGTGGTGCTTTATTGTTTCCTTCTGGCCGTGCCGGGCGATATCTGCCTCTGCGTTCTGGCGGCAGTGCTGGCGAAAAAGTTATACTGCGCAGGACATGCGTGGTAAAAAAATAGGGAAATCGGTTGTGCAGAGAGCCGTTTCCATTTTTATTTGTCAGGGAAAGAGAAAGAAGGAATAGGATGGGCAGGGGACTTTTTATCACAGGAACAGATACGGATGTCGGCAAGACCTATGTGACGGCACTCCTGGTAAAAACTTTGAGAAGTGCAGGGTATGATGTGGGCTATTACAAGGCGGCCATCAGCGGAGCGAGGACGGTGGAGGAAAGCGATGCGGGATTTGTAAATCGTTTTGCGCAGATCTGTGAGCCTGAGGATATGCTCCTTTCGTACTTGTATCAGAATGCCGTATCGCCCCATCTGGCAGCAAGAATTGAAGGGAATCCCGTGGAGAAGGATGTCATCATGAGAGCCTGGGAACGTGTGACAGCGGCGTACCCCTATGTGACTATGGAAGGCAGCGGAGGAATCATGTGCCCTATCCGCCATGATGAAAAAGCGGTGTATTATCTGGAAGATATTATCCGATGGCTCCGCCTGCCCGTCCTTGTCGTCGCCGACGCGGGACTGGGGACGATTAACCGTGTGGTAACCACCTGTGAATATATCCGCCGCAGAAATATTTCTGTCAAAGGGATTATCCTGAACCATTGGAAAGGCGGCATGATGGAAGAAGACAATGTGGAAATGATTGAAGAAATCACCGGGGTGAAAGTTCTGGCAAGGGTGAAACGGGTCGACACGGAATTGGATATCGACCCGAAAACGGTTATATCGCTGTATGAATAAGGGAGTATTTAAGGTTAGGGAAGTTGGGAGCTTAAATGGAACAGAATTATTGGGAAGCGGAAGATAAAAAATATATATGGCATCCTGCCATGCAGATGAAGGACAATGAAGTCTTTCCGCCGGTCGTTATAGACCATGCGAAAGGATCTTACCTGTATGGGACGGACGGGAAAGAATATCTGGATATTATTTCATCGTGGTGGTGCAATCTCCTTGGGCATTGCAATGAAGAAATCAATGAGGCCCTGAAAAAGCAGGTCGATGAACTGGAGCATGTGATTTTTACAAACTTTTCCCATAAGCCTGCTGTTAAACTGGCGCAGGAACTGGAAAAGGTACTGCCGGAAGGACTCTCCCGCTTTACCTTTCATGACAACGGTTCATCCTGCGTAGAGGCGGCGCTCAAGATGGCTTTCCAGTACCACTACCAGACCGGCCATCCTGAACGGACGCGGTTCATGTGCCTTCCCGAATCATATCATGGAGAAACGATCGGCGCGCTGTCCGTCGGATCGATGGACTTTTATGCGAAGATATTCCATCCTATGCTTATGGACAATATTCATTTTGACGGTCTGGACTGCTACCGCTGCCCTTATGGAAAAACGCGGAATCATTGCGGCGTGGAATGCTTTGAAAGTGCGGAAAACGCATTTAAACAGTACGGAAAAGAAACGGCGGCAGTCATTGTGGAGCCGATCCTTCAGGGGGCGGCAGGCATGCGTATCTATCCTGCCGAATATTTAAAAAAGCTTCGTAAGCTCTGCGATGCGTACGGTGTGCTTATGATTGATGATGAAATTGCCGCCGGTTTTGGCAGGACGGGGAAACTTTTTGCCATAGAACATGCCGGTATTTCTCCGGATATCCTCTGCACATCAAAAGGGCTGACAGCCGGGTACATGCCGATGTCCCTTACCATCACTACGGACAAAGTGTACGATGCTTTCTATGATGATTACGGCACCCATAAAGCTTTTGTCCACAGCCACACCTATGCGGGCAATCCCATGGGCTGTGCCATTGCGTTGACCGTATTGAAAATAATGAAACGGGATTATATTCTGGAGAAAGTCAATGAAAATGGAATCTATCTCCATGACAGGCTCATGAAAGCCTTGGGAAATCACAGGCATGTGGGAGAAATCCGCCATATCGGATTGATTAACGCCATCGAATTGGTGGAAAACAAAGAAACGAAAAAAGCTTTTGATCCGAAAAAGCGTATCGGCTGGCACATCTTCCGGAGAGCTATGGATATGGGACTGGTTCTCCGACCGATGGGAGACATTATTTATTTCAATCCGCCGCTGAATATAGAAAAAACGGATTTGGACAAAGCGGTGGAGCTTTGCCGGAAAGCGGTCGTTACGGTTCTGGGTGAATCATAAGAAATGAAACGAGAAAAAAGATGCCTGTCAGTGTGGGATGTTCACGGCAGGCATCTTTCTTTAAGCAGAATCTCTGCAGGTATGATGGAAGTAGGAAAAAATAGACTGTATTTGTATGCCATTGGATGACAAAGTAGAAAAAATGAATGGCGGTGTTTATGGCGTATTAAAAGTGCTGATGGGCAAGGCAGGAAATAATATCGCAGGAGCAGTCAATTATAGGCGAATTCAGACTTATTGGGAGGAGTCATCTCTGTAAGCAGGGAGGCTGCTCTTTTTTATTGGAATCCATGCATTTATAATCATTTATCTATGCATTGCACCATATATCATGCATTATATACTATGGTATGGAAGAAAAAATGTATTTTTAATCTATGAATATCGGATTTATACTGGGGGCATGAAAAAAGTGTTTTTTAACGAGGTGCAAAGATGATTAATTTAAATGATTTTTTAGCGGTCGGACAAAATGCTATTGCCCGCCGTGTCGTGCAGCACTCTGATGCTTCGGATAATTATTCCAATGCGTTTAAGAACCTGCTGGCTACGCCAAGATTGATCCATTGGGGGATTGACGCGTCTATTGAGGCCATTGATCCTTATCTTCCTGATGAATATGCGAGTATCGGTCTGTCGGTCAATTTCGTCCATACCGCGCCCACCAGTCTGGGGATGACGGTGACTGTCCATGCATCTATTATCGCGATTACGGATCATGATGTGACGCTCAGTGTGAAAGCCTGGGACGAGCAGGGGGAAATAGGCCACGGTACGCATAAGCGTTCCATCGTGCTGAAACAAACAGTACTGGATAAGGCGGAAGAACGGACAAAGCTGCTTATGGTCCGCCAGGCGAACAAGCAGATTGAGGAGATGAGAAGATGAGTTTACCTGATAATTTTACAGGCGCGCTTCTTTTGAGTGTGGTGGATTTTTTCCTGAGTTTCGTTTTTATTTCTTTTATCGGAATCGTACTTCATTTTTTCCCGCTTCTGAATAAGCTGGGCGAAGTGTTGGAAAGGAAGGATTAAATTGGACACGCTTTTTATTCCGCTGATGGGACAGCTTCTCCATCAGACAGGCCTGCTTGATATCACACCGGGAAATATAGTGATGATTATCACCGGAATGGTGCTTCTGTATCTTGGGATTGTTAAGAAATATGAACCTTTTCTTTTGGTGGGGATCGGGTTTTCCTGTATTGTTGCCAATATCCCCGGCTCAACACTGACAAAGGAAGGCGGACTCTTCTGGTATTCCTATCAGGGGGTGGAAAATCTGATCCTTCCTCCGCTTATTTTTTTAGGTGTCGGCGCAATGACGGATTTTGGCCCGATGATTGCCAATCCGAGCCTTGTTATTTTGGGGGCGGCTGCCCATCTTGGGATATTTGTGGCGCTCATCGGCGCACAGGCACTCGGTTTCTCTTTGCAGGAAGCCGCGTCTATCGGGATTATTGGCGGTGCTGACGGTCCGATGGCCATTTATACTACCATGAAGCTGGCGCCTCATCTATTACCCCAGGTTTCCGTAGCAGCCTATTCTTATATGGCGCTCATGCCGCTCATCCAGCCGCCGATTATGAAGCTGCTCACCAGTAAGGAAGAACGAAAAATAATGATGAAACAGCCGCGCTATGTCTCCCGGTTGGAGAAAATTGCATTCCCTGTAGTTATGGCTCTTATTGTTAATATTTTTCTACCCCCCGTGGCACCTCTCATTACGATGCTCATGCTGGGCAATCTGCTCCGCGAATGTCTCGTCGTCACGAAATTGGCTGAAACGGCATCAAATACACTTCTGAATATGGTTACGCTTGTTCTGACCGTGGCAATCGGGTCGACTATGGCGGCAGATACGTTCCTTACGACAGATACGATTTTAATTATTGCTCTCGGCCTGGTGGCTTTTGCGTTCGGTACGGGATCCGGGGTAGTCTGTGCGAAGCTTATGAATAAGATCTCCGGCGGACGTATCAATCCTCTTATCGGTTCAGCAGGTATTGCATCCGTACCGATTGCTGCCCGCGTTTCTCATCTTGTAGGGCAGCAGGAAAGCAGGAATATATTTCTTCTCATGCACGCCATGGGGCCGAATTTGGCAGGCGTGTTTGGTACGGCGATTTCCGGCGGTATTATGCTGGCTTTGCTTTCCTGAAGAAATATTTGCACAGATGAAATGGTTCTCTTTGCGGGTGGCGGTATGTCCGCCATCTTTTTTGTAAAAAGGAAACGGGGCTGTGACGAAACATTTTTGTGTTTTGTCACAGCCCCGTTGTGATTGTCGGACGGATTGAAAAATAACCGGAATATGAGTAAGAAAGTTCATTTCATATGCATGACCGTTCGGAAGTCTTTAATATAGTGGCGGGAAACGGGTACTTTTTCTTTCGGATAATGGTTCATTGTAAGAAGGAGCGTCCCGTTATCCTGGGTTTCTATTTTATAAATCATGGAAAGATTAACAATATATCCTTTATGGGTTCGGAAAAATCCCTGCTCGGCAAGAAGTGCTTCCGCATCACGGAGAGTCATTTTAGAGCGTATGATGCCTTCGGTGGTATAGAAAAGGGAATTATCCGATTTTTCGGTAGAAATCAGGACGATTTCTTTTGCGGGAGAAAGAATGAGTGTCTTGTTTTTCGTCTGCAAAGAAATCCTGGATCTGGCATTTATGATTTCCCCGGAGGCGGTACCGTTTTCCCGCTGCATAATACTGTCGAAAAGGCGCTGGATGGTTTTCGCGATACGCTCTTCATCATAAGGTTTCAGAATATAGTCGAAAGCTTCCAGCTCGAAAGCCTGCAGCGCAAATTGGCTGTAACCGGTAGCGAAGACAATTTTCACGGAATGGTTCATATCTATGATTTTTTGTGCTGCTTCCAAACCATTCATAATAGGCATTTCTATATCAAGGAATAAGAGATCCACCTGCGGGTGAGTTTCAAGAAAAGAAATAACTTCTTTCCCGTTGGCACATTCTCCGATAACATTTACGTGCGGCATGGAAGCGAGCTGATACTTTAGTTCTCCTCTGGCAGGCAGTTCGTCATCTGCCACAAGGACTTTAATTTCCATGTTCGTCATCCTTTCCTTTCGTCTTTTCCACTTTTGGCACATTGGCGAACACGATGGTTCCTTTTCCTTCTTTACTCAGTATATGGAGCCCGCAGCGCTCGCCGAAAATAGAAACAAGGCGCTGGTGTACGTTGATGAGGCCGATATGGTCGCGCCGTTTGCGGTCAATTAAAAGTGTTTTCAGTTTTCTTCTCGAGATACCTACACCGGTATCAATGACGTAAATTTTATTATATGTCTTATGCTCGATCAGTCCTACGCGGACGGTGCCGCCTTCTTCCCGCTTGATGACTCCGTGAATAACTGCGTTTTCTACCAGAGGTTGGAGAAGAAGCGGCGGTATCTGCAGGTTTTCCAGCATGTCTTCTGAAAAATCATAGGTTACGCTCAGCCTGTCACTGAAGCGTGCCCGTTCAAGCTGGATATAGCAGTCAATGACCCGCATTTCTTCGGCAAGAGAAATAAATTTAGAGGGATTGTTTAAGCTGTGGCGGAAATAATCAGAAAGATACTTAATCAGTTTTCGTGCTGTTTCAGGATCGCTCCGCACATAGAAGCTGATGGTATTCAGCGTATTGTAAAGGAAATGGGGATTGATCTGTGCCTGGAGTGCCCGTATTTCCGCTTCAGCAAGGAGATTTTTTTCTTCTTTCATCTGTTCATATTCGTAAATGGCTTCTACGATATGGCAGACACCGTTCAAAAATTCAATTCCCATTTTTGTAAAAGTGTCGCCCTTGCTTTTTGCGGCAATGATGTATCCGATAATTTCATTCTGCCAGCGAACCGGCAATGTGAGTACGTGGGGCATATCGGGAAGTGATTTCTGAAGCCGGAGTATGGAAGTTTCCGCTTCGCCTTGTGTTCGGTCTTCTTTTGTTTTATAAGCACCGCGGATATATACGCGGTTTTTATAAATAACAGCGGTCCAGATAAGGGAAGGCAGGGCGGTAGTGATGATTTCCGTAATTTTTGTTACAGTGAGGTCTTTGAAACCGGCCTGCAGAGTGCTGAAAATCATCTGGATGGCATCAAAAGTATTTTTTGTAGTCTTTGTTTTTTCTGAGTCCCAAATGTAGGTGGATACTTCAAGAACACCGATAAAAAGACTGACTGCGATGGTATTCGTGATAAGGATCGGAAGGGAGAGGAGAGCCAGCGCATTTGGATTCGCTACGGTTTCCGGCCAGGTGAGAAGTGCGAAAAATGCCCAAAAAAGAACTTCAAGAAGAAAGGCATAAATAAGTGCCCAAAGCCATAACCGATGGTGCTTGGATTTCAGGTAATTCGTGGTGAAGCCTGCGGCTATGCCTTGGAGAATGGAAAGCCCGCCATGGATGTATGATGCATCTGTATTAATGAAAAAGGCGCGGTGCAGACCGGCAATAAGGCCGGTAATGGAACCGACGGCAGGTCCTCCGATGAAACCTGCCAGCATAATACCTACAGCGCGAAAATTAATAATACCGCCCCCGGCACTGACACTCCAGTAGGTTCCCGAAACGGCCATGGCGGAGAAGAGAACCGTAAATAGAACCAGGCGTTTTCTGTCAAAGTATCTTGCGGTTAAAGCATTTCGGAAAATTGTTGTGCGGCTGAAGGAGAGAATGAGAAGCAGGAAAATGGAGATCCCCAGCCATACATGTTGTACGCCATTTATAAATGTGTTATACATCACGTTCACCTTTGAATAAGATTAAGTGTATAGAAGTGTTTACTGATAAAAATGAAGAATATACATCTGCATGTTACCCCCCGTTACCTGCATCTTACCGGTAAAACCATTTTTTTGTAAATGGCTTTAAGTATAATAAGGCTGCAAGAGGGAAAGCTGCAAGAGTCTATCTTTATCAGAACCGTTCCTCTGTATTATATCAAGTGTGAAAAGGTTTTGTACCTGCAGAGGCAAAATCAGACGGGAAGAATGAAGAGAGCAAAGAAAGGAAGCGAAAGAAATGATTATTTACGGAGTTGCACTTCTGGCAGGCTGCTACATGGCAGGCAATTTGATTGGCGACGTTCTCGGTATGGCATTGGGGGTCAATGCAAATATTGGCGGTGTGGGATTTGCTATGCTTCTCCTGATTGTTATTTCCACCTGGGCTGAGCAGAAAGGGATCATGAAAGGGCTTGAAGAGGCGGGAATTAAATTCTGGGCGTCCATGTATATTCCCATTGTTGTAGCCATGAGTTCCATCCAGAATGTCGTTGCGGCGCTTTCCGGCGGGATGGTCGCAATCCTGGGCGGCACTCTGGCAGTGGTTCTTGGTTTTCTTCTGATTCCGGTACTTTCTCCGCATCATTCTTCCGAACAGAAAATGGCCGGCAAGGTGGCTCTGAATGAAGGTAAGCAGTAAGGAAAGAACGAGGTAAAAAGTTATGGATATCTTAGCAATGGCAGTCAAGCTGTTTACCAAAAATGGAATGGTAGCGTCTTTCATGGTGCTGGGGTTAATCACTTTTATTGCTTATAAGATGGGCAGTCTTACAAAGGGAAGAGTACATGGCAGCGCTATCGCCATTTTTCTGGGACTTGTTCTGGCCTACTTCGGCGGTTCTGTAACCGGCGGCAGCAAAGGTATTGCTGATATACCGCTTTTTGCGGGAATGGGGCTGGTCGGCGGTGCCATGTTCCGTGATTTTGCTATCGTGTCTACCGCTTTCGGGGCGGATCTCCGTGAAATTAAGAAGATCGGCCTGCGGGGTGTGGCTTCTCTTTTTATCGGAGAGTTCATCTGCCTGGTGGCAGGTATAGCAGTCGCGTATCCTCTCGGATATACCAGCGCGGTTGATCTTGTAACTATCGGCGCAGGTGTGGCGACTTTCGTGGTAGGACCGGTAACGGGGGCGGCTCTCGGTGCTTCTTCTGAAGTTATTGCCATCAGCATTGCGGCGGGCGTTGTGAAATCCGTACTTGTCATGGTTGTAACGCCTTTCGTGGCCAAACCGCTTGGTATTAATAATCCCCAGTCTGCTATGGCATTTGGCGGAATCATGGGTACTACATCCGGTACCGCTGCAGGAATGGCGGCTGTTGATCCGAAACTCGTTCCTTACGCGGCTATGACAGCGACCTTTTACACGGGACTCGGATGCCTGCTTTTTCCGTCAGTGTTCTATTTCATGACCCGGATGGTTTTCTGAGCAGATGGAGAAATTAAAAGCATTTACTTGATTTGATTGGGTAGGTGCTTTTTCTTTGGAAAAGAAATAAATCGTTATATAATTAAAATATTGAAAAACAAGATGTTTCATCAGAAAGAGGAGAATAATTATGTTGGAAATCAGACCGAACAATAAGAACTGGCATACCAGAGGTGATGATACCAAAGCAAGGCTGTCTGCCGCTGCCTGTTTAACAAAAGGAAAGATTGTTGACGCGAAAGATACGGTCGCTCTTTTGGAAGCGGTCCTGCATCCCGGTGACAATGTCAATATAGAGGGGGATAATCAAAAGCAGGCGGATTTCCTGGCGGGTGAACTTTGCAAGGTCGATCCGTCCTGTGTCCATGATCTCCACATGATCCAATCCACGTTGTCTATCCCTGAACATTTGGATGTGTTTGAAAAAGGGATTGCAAAGAAATTGGATTTCGCGTATGCAGGGAGCCAGGGCAAACGCCTGGCGCAAATGGTACAGGACGGAAGCATCGAATTGGGCGCGATTCATACCTATCTGGAAATGTACAGCCGCTACTTTATCGACCTGATTCCGAGAGTGTCTCTTCTTGTAGCTGATGAAGCGGACAGGGAGGGAAATATTTATTCCGGCTTTTCCACGGAAGATACACCGGCGATTGCGGAAGCGACAAAATTCAACCAGGGAATCGTCATTGTGCAGGTGAACAAGCTGGTGGATAAAGTATCCCGTGTGGATATCCCAGCCGACTGGGTCGATTTTGTGATCGAAAGCCCAACGCCGTACATGCTGAATCCGCTTTTTACCCGTGATCCGGCGAAAATCAGCGATGAAAGAATATTAAAAGCCATGATGGCTATAAAGGGAATTTATGGCGAATATGGCGTCCAGGTACTGAACCACGGAGTCGGTTTTGATACAAGCGCCATTGAACTTATTCTTCCGACCTATGGGGAAAGCCTTGGACTTCGGGGAAAGATCTGCAGACACTGGGTACTGAATCCGCACCCCACCATGATCCCGGCGATTGAAACAGGATGGGCGGAAAATCTTTACTCTTTTGGCTCTGAAGTAGGCATGGAAGAATATATTAAAGCAAGACCCGATGTTTTTGCCGTCGGACCGGACGGAACGATGCGTTCCAACAGAGCTTTCTGCCAGGCGGCAGGCCACTATGCGGCAGATATGTTTATCGGATCCACCATGCAGATTGACCGTTACGGCAATTCTTCCACAGCAACAAAGAACAATGTGGCAGGCTTCGGCGGCGCTCCGAACATGGGGTGTGATGCCAAGGGTCGGCGCCATGTGACAGAAGCATGGTTCAAGTGCGGCAATGAGGTGGCAAATCGCGCCGAACTGACGGGTGAATGTCTCCGCGGCAAGAAACTTGTCGTACAGGTGATTACGACCGTATCTGAAAAAGGGTTCCCCGGCTTCGTGCAGGAACTGGATGCGATCCAGTTGAAGAAGAATGCGGGATTGGATCTGGAACCGGTTATGATTTACTCTGACGACCTGACCCATATTGTTTCCGAAATCGGTATCGCGTATCTCCATAAGTGCCGCAACATGGAAGAACGGATGAATGCTATCCGCGCCATAGCCGGCAAGACGCAAGTGGGCATGCTGGAAGATCCTGCTGAGACACTGCGTCTCAGGAAAGAGGGTATTGTGAAGCTGCCGGAAGATTTGGGCATTGACCGTTCAACGGCGACAAGGGAACTTCTTGCCGCGAAGAATATGAAAGACCTTGTGGATTGGTCCGGGGGACTCTATAATCCGCCGGCAAAATTCCGCAACTGGTAATTTCTCATAAAAGTAAAAACCTGTTACCCTTTTTATTTCGGGTAACAGGTTTTTACTTTTGGGATAATAGGAAGCTATCCTTTTTTCTCTTGAGAAGGGGTATTTACCGTGCGGATAATCCATTTTTCGCCGCCGGTAAATCTGGAATTATGCTTTTCGGCAGCGTATTCGTATCTTTTATTCAAATCGGCGACAGCCTTTTCCAGCGATTCCAAAGTATGGATGACTGATTCGGCACGCATGTCACAGCGGCAGACCGGACAGGCGGGCGGTGTAAAATATCTGCTGTTGATTTTTGAACGGCATACGGGGCAGGAAACAAATTCCGTACGAAACTTCCGCATGGCCTGATCGTTTTTATATTCTTCAAGGCGTGCCTTTTTGTCGTCCAGCCGTTTTTTTAAAGACACCATCCGGGGAGACGGTTCGATTCCGATTTTATACTTGACCGCATACGTGGTAGGAACCGTTTTTAAATAAGCAAGAGCCTGGTTTTTGGTATTGAAGATTTTTTCCTTAAATACAAGACCCCTGAAGATGTGGTTGGCTTCTCTTTTGGTGAACCCTTCTGCCACCATGTGCTCTTTCATATCGTCACGGATCCATTGTGACGGTTTTGTAATATCATACTCCCAGAATTTTTCCGTCCATGCGGGTGTTGCTGAAACGGGACAGTCTTTCAGCTGCGAAACCGGTATTTCTTCTTTTCCGGGCGCCGTTTCAGGTTTAATCGTTTTTACAGCCGTTACCGCCGATTCTTTCCCTCTTCCATCCTTCGGTGCGGCATTTTCCGTTTTTTCATTCTTTTGTTCTTTTTTGTCAGTTTTCTTTTCTTCTGCCGGGAAAAGATCAAAGAGAGAAGTCTCTTCAAAATCAGGATTCTGTGACATAGCAAACTCCCATCTATCAGAATATAAGTCAATCATATCATGGATAGGTGGAAGGGGGAACCATTTTGGCGAAACATATTTTCCAATATAAAACTCCCGTGGAATTTTCACAGGAGTTTCATAGTTTATTTATTTCATATCGGGGTGCATTTCTTTTGCCAGTCTTTCAAGCGCGTCTACTGTTCGTACACCCGGTGTGATTTCAGACAGCTTGACACGGATGAAATGATTTTCTTTAATAGCTTTCACGCTTGCAAGCTGGGGATTGTTTTTCATTTTATCCACTTTCATTGCAAAATCATCTTCTGTGCGGTCGCTGGTGGAGTAGTCTACGATGATGATGTAGTCGGGATCTGCTTTCACGAAAGATTCCCAGCTTGTTTTTGCCCATGTTTTATCTACATTCTGTCCTGACATGACATTTTCCACGCCGATGAGTTTCAGTATGTTTGTCGTGTATCCTTCAAAGACTGTAAAAGGATCGCCGTCCTCTGAATCAAAGACAAAGGCTTTTACCTTTGGCAGATTTTTCAGCTTAGACTGGACAGCTTCCAGTTTCTTCTTTTGACCGTCTACCCATTTTTTGGCATTATCTTCTTTTCCGAAAATTTTTCCGTATTCCAGCATATCATCAAAGTTTGTATCCAAGGTTGCCTTTGTATCCTGCATGGAATCGGGAACAAAAATGGGGATTCCTGCAGCAATCAGCTTTTCAGCAGGGATTGCGCGTTTCGTGAAAGGTACTTCCCAGCCTGTAAGAAAATCAGGGTTTACAGACATAAGTTTTTCATAGGACGGCCATTTTTCTGCAAGGACGGGCACTTTTGCATAAGCATCAGCGAGAGGTCCGTAAATTTCTTCTTCTTTAAAAGCGGTGCCGGCCATCTGATCCTGCAATCCGAGCGTAAGCATCATTTCTGTCGTGGCAAAGGACATGGAAACAGCTCTTTTCGGCGGTGCTGTTACTTTCATATCCACTTTCTTTCCGTCCAGTGACTCTGTCCATGTAACGTCCGCGGTTTTCGGGGGCGCTTTCTTCGCGGACTGATCTGTACCGCAGCCTGCGGTGAACAAACCTGCGGATGTGGCAATCAACAGGGCGGCAATCAGTTTCTTGGTTTTCAAATTCATCATATTTCCTCCTCATAAAATATAAAATGGAGACTAACAATAAAGGAATTGCTGGTCTTCATGAACAGCTTTATAAAAAGGCACTTCAAAAAGCCGGCTCATCTTTTCCGCTGTAATCGTGTTTTCTACTTTTCCGAAGTCAATGACTTTTCCTGCTCTCATGACGACTGCGTGGTCGCAGTAACGCGCGGCAAGGGACAAGTCATGGAGTACTACGATGACGGTACCCTGTTGATGGAACCGTTTTAAATGTTCCATAAGAGACAGTTTGTACTTTACATCCAAATGATTTGTCGGCTCGTCCATGAGCAGGAGCTGCGGTTTCTGTGTGAAGGCTTTGGCGATGAGAATACG
>OGQP01001065.1_pt1 | contig 17043 bp, 10 predicted proteins | sample 1553251 | NCBI WGS metagenome assembly OGQP01 (sample SAMEA2580016, study PRJEB22360) | human gut metagenome | biome: human gut; feature: human-associated habitat; material: faeces | place: Denmark | collected 2008/2010 | reverse complement strand
AGCCGCCGGAGCGGTGCTTAAGCCGCAAGGCGGGAATTGTGCGGTGTTGCCTTAGAGAACCATGATGAAAAATAAGGATAGGCGAATGTTGCGGTTTCTGTTTGTTCCTCTGATTCTTGAAAAAGATGTAGGATGAAACAGTCTTCCTCATTTATTGCTGTATTCCAGAGAGTTTTCAAATGGCTGACAGCTTTTCGCCATACCCGTACCATTTTTGCGCTTGCCATGCAATCGAAAAACTGCTATAGTGAGTTACAAGAACAGCAGACCGAGTAAATCGGTTGCGCCTTACACGATTCAAAAGGAGCTGAAATTATTATGGAAGGTGCCTACTATAACGGGCAATATTTGAACAGACTGGAACGGCTTGGATATTCGCAGGCCGAAATTGACAACAAGCTGGAAAGCACATTTGAGGAGATGTTCTATGGTCCGGAGGGGGTTCGCCTTTGCCATTGTGCCGGACCTGACATGATGTACATAGAGGATACGGGGAACCATGACGTCCGTACCGAGGGCATGTCCTACGCAATGATGTTCTGCGTACAAATGAATCGCCAGAAGGAATTCGACTGCCTGTGGCGATGGGTCGTGACCCACATGTACCTCACCGAAGGGGAAAACGCCGGCTATTTTGCCTGGTCCTGTCATACTGACGGCAGCAAAAATTCCGATGGACCCGCCCCTGACGGCGAAGAATTTTTTGCCATGTCCCTGTTTTTTGCGGCCAACCGCTGGGGTTCCGGCGAAGGAGTACTGGATTACGCTTCCTGGGCACGGCGCATCTTGCACGCATGTGTACACAAAGGCGAAGAAGCCGGTTCCGGATTTCCCATGTGGAACCCCGAAAACCATCTCATCAAATTCATTCCCAACTGTGAATTTACCGATCCCTCTTATCATTTGCCGCATTTCTATGAACTTTTTGCTCTGTGGAGCGACGAATGCGACCGTCCTTTCTGGCATGCAGCCGCAGCGGCCAGCCGCCAGTACCTGCGCAAAGCCTGCCACGCCCGTACCGGTTTGAGTGCCGAATATGCCGAGTACGACGGCCGCCCGCATCGGGGTGATCAGCCGGACCGTCACGACTGGTTCTTCAGCGATGCATACCGCACGTTGGGCAACATTGCTTTGGATGCCCAATGGTTCGGGGACAAAGACGGTTGGGCCCAAGAAACAGCTGCACATATTCAGCAATTTTTTGAAGAAAAGGAACACGGGCAAACAAACGGCATCTATCTGATCGACGGCACACCCGTTGAAGGAAATGCTCTGCATCCTGTAGGGCTTCTGGCTACCATTGCGCAGGGTTCCCTGATTTTGGATGATGCCTGCGCGGATGAATGGCTCCGCCGGTTCTTTAGCACTCCGCTCCGTTCCGGACCGCGGCGTTATTATGACAATTGCCTGTATCTTTTTGCGCTGCTTGCTTTAAGCGGGCATTACCGCATCTGGTTCCCACAAGAAGCGACGGTATAATGTACCCTTGTGCCTGTTGAAATTCACTGGGATGGCCTGAGCAAGTTTACTTCCATCACCGGTCAGGTGCTTAGCGGTGATGGTGCCGGCGCGGCTGCCTACAATACGTTCGATAATCCCCATCAAGTCGAGCCGAAGCCGTTGACAGACATAACTGTTGGTACCAACAGCTTTACTTCCCTCTTGCCCGCATGCAGCGTTGCTGCCTTTACGTTGAAAGCCTGATTTCCAGACCAAAGCAAAAGAGCGCCGAAGATGACTTCTGCGCTCTTTTGCTTTTTTCTATGCCGTCAAACGGTTACTCTTTGTCGTCTGAATTCTCCGTAGTATCCTGAGACTGCTCCTGATTTATCTGAGAAGAGTACTGCTCTGAGCACTTCATGAAAACGTCATTTAAAACAAATGCATTTGCATAAGCGATCGAAGAGAACCCCAGCGCAAACCACAAAAACAATCCATAGCGCAATGTGGTCTGTGTATACAGGGTCAATGCTACACATGCGCCTATCAACAACAACATGGAAAAGGTTTTGGGCAAAGAGGTCACAGACATGATAAACGCATTCCGTATGGTACCTAAAACCGTATTGTTGAATCTTGCAAGCAGCGGGAAAGCATATACGAAGGTCATCATATAAGCGATTGCTGCCACGGGAACCAAAATCTTAAAGATGCTGTTTTGGAAATTCCCGGAATGCCATAGAAGATAGATATCATAGCCCAGAAATCCCCCTGCGGCCCCAAAAAGAATTCCCATCAGTACGCCCTGGCGGAAATTTGCCCGGAATGACTTGAAAAAATTGCCGACCACCGGAGTGCCGTCTTTTTCACCCGCCATTTTTGTGGTGACATAATGTAAAGCCGTGATGGCAGGGCCAATGGTGACCACCGGAATGCAGCAAACCAGGAACAGCAGATTCAGGACAATAAGATCCCACACAACGCCCAGGGCGCGCATCATGGGGCTGTCCGGATTAAAAACGCCTCTCAATGAGTTCTCCTCCTTTTTTTCAGGATGTAAATATTCACAAAAAACAGCGATTCAGATTGTGCACTATTCAATCTGTTATTTGATTGACAATGGTTCTGCGGCTGAATTATACTGATACTGGCATTATACTTTGCACCGCTAAAAATAGCAAGGTCATTTTGCAACATTCACCGGTAAGGAGCTTTGTATGAAGCGGTTTCATCATGTCAGAATCAAGCTGGAAAGTTTTCTCAATAACTTAAGCCTGAAGAAAAAACTTAGATATCTTTATTTTTTATGTATTCTGGTTCCCATATTTTTGACCGATATTGTAATTTTACATGCATTAGCCAAGAACGAGCATGCCGAGCAGCTGCACCAGATGGAAAAAATAGCCAAATCAGTGCAGTCGATGCTTTCCGCCGCCACAGAAGATTCCGCGCTGATTTCTACCAGCCTGTATATGGATAACTCCCTTCAGGATTTTGTGAGCCGGCAATATGCCAGTCCCCAGGACTATTTTTCAAGTTACCGAGAATACATCCACAATTCTTTGCTGCAGGGTGTTTCCCGGATCACAAATTCTGTCATACGGGTGTATGCAGACAATGAAACCCTGATAAACGGCAGTGAATTTGCACGGTTATCCACCGTTTCGCAGGAGCCCTGGTATCAGCAATATACTGCGGATGGCTACAGCCCGCGGCTTCTTTTTTCTTATGATGAAACAGATGGGCGCCAGGTGTTGTTTTTACGTGGGATGAATGGCCTTTACAGCGATAAGGCGGAGTGCCTTTTGTGTATTGAAATCAATTACAGCACGCTGGACCGCGATTTCCAGAACATGGGGTATAACGATTCAGTTTATGTATGCAGCGGTAACCGGATTTTGCTTACGAACGCAATGCCCAATTATCGTTGGCAGCCTTATGACACATTCTCCCCGTCTGATTCGGTAGGCTTGTCCCAGCATTTTACCCTTTACGGGGAAGATCTGGACATCTATGTGATGGAACCAAGCGGCAACGTTTTAGCCCTGATTCGCCAAAACATCCATATCCTGATCCTGCTGCTGATCCTGAACATTATTCCCCCGCAGCTTTTGATGAATCTGCTGGAAAATTCCATTACTTCTCGTCTTTCCCGTCTGGAAAAAGTCTTCAACCAGATAGACAGCGACGTGTTGATCAAGATTTCCGGGCCAAGCGGTCAAGATGAGATCGGCAGTCTGATGGACAACTACAACCGCATGGCTGACCGGATGAACAGCCTGATTGACACCGCCTACCGATGCCGACTGAAAGAGCAGAAGATGGATATTGCCCGGCAGAACGCAGAGCTGATGGCTTTATACAGCCAAATCAATCCCCATTTTCTGTTCAACGCACTGGAAAGCATCCGTATGCACAGCATCCTGAAAAAAGAAGAAGAAACCGCCAATATGATACAGAAATTGGCCATAATGGTGCGCCAAAACGTGGATTGGTCCTCGGATTCCAATACCATTAAGCGTGAGCTGGCGTTTGTTGAAGCGTACCTGTCCTTGCAAAAATATCGCTTCGGGGAGCGCCTTTCGTATCAAATCAATGCGCAGGAAGATTGCCAGAACATCCTGGTTCCGAAATTGACCATTACCACCTTTGTGGAAAATGCCTGTGTGCACGGTATTGAAGCAAAATCTTTTCCCGGTTGGATTTTTGTACGCGTGTATACAGAAAACGATGCGCTTTGCATGGAAATTGAAGATACCGGTGGCGGTATGGACGAGGCCGAGGTAGAACGTATTCAAGACCGGATGCGCAACGCCAGCCTGAAAATGTTAAAAGAAAAAGGACGCGTAGGCATGGTGAACACCTGCCTGCGCATCCGCATGATGACGGAGGATACTGCACAGTTCTCGGTGGAAAGCGAGCCGGGCATTGGAACACTTGTTTCGATTCGGTTTCCTCTAAACAAAGCAATAAGGGCGGAGTGACATGTTAAAAGTTATTATCGTAGATGATGAGCAGTTTATTGCGCAAGGTTTGCAGGCGTTGATTGACTGGAACGCCGCAGGCTATGAAGTGGCTGCCGTTTTGTCTGACGGACAGGAGGCTTTGGAGTACATAAAAAAGTTACCCGTTGACCTTGTCATCACCGACGTTATGATGCCAAAAATGACCGGACTTGAATTACTGGAAACTGTTCGCCGGGAGAATCTTTCCAAGGCCGGTTTCGTGATTCTGAGCGGATACAGTGAGTTTTCCTATGCTCAAAAAGCGCTGCGCTACGGGTGTATCGACTATCTTCTCAAACCGGTGGAAAAGCAAGATCTGTTATCCATTCTCAGCAAATACAATAACATCTCGCAAAACAGCAAAATGGAGGAGCAGTACGAACTGGCCTATCAGGCCCGGTGTTTGATCTCGTTGCTGTTCGGCAAATATGATCCCAACGGCGTGGATTATCTGCATAAGCATCTGGATTTTTCGGGCGGCGTTCGTTACATTGAAATTTCCGCTTGCCATTCTTCGGACAACGAAGATGACGATGATGAGAACCACTTCCGTATGGTGCAGCGTGACCTGTACCAAAGCTGTGCGCAAATTTTAGGCGAGGACCGGAGCCGGTGTTTCTGTGACGCTTCGTTAGATCGCGTTGGGTATGGGATTGCTTTTGTTTACAGCGGTGCGCTTGCCCGAAATGCCGGCTGTTCCGAAACACAGTATATCCAGGATTTTTATAAGAAATTGGGTGTTTCGACACAACACGAATTGCGATTTCTGGTTGGCAAAAAAGTGGACGATATCACCACTGTTTCTGAATCGTATGATACCGTCTGCGGGCTGAAAAACCTTTGCGCCTTCCGCCAGCAAAAATCGATCTATTATTACGAGGAAGAGTTATCGGTTCCGCAAGAAAGAGCCGTTTTGTGCAAAGATACCCTGGATCAGTTGATTACCGCCATTGAACTGAATGAGCAGGAACGCATCGGCTCCGAAATAGACCATTTGTTTGCCGAAATGCAGCAGCGTGGCGTACATGACAAAGATATCAACCTGAACTTAAATTATCTTTTGTTCCGGCTTATGCATCTTGCATCCAATTTGGACAACGAAGCCAACCAGAAGGAAATGCTGCAATTTATCAGCGCGCAGTCTTTCCGGGAAGGAATTTCCCGCGGGAGCCGACAGCATCTGTTCCGCTTTGCACGCGAGTATGCAGACTACCTTTCCCTTCTGCGAAAAAATATCTCCATCGATATTTTGGATTCTATCGACAAGGAAATCCAGGAACACTACTCGGAAAACCTGACGTTGCAGGGCTTGGGCAAAAAATACTATATCAACAGTGCATACTTAGGGCAAATCTTCCGCAAAAAATACGGACAGTCCTTTAAAAACTATTTGTGTTCTTACCGTATTAACGAAGCGTGCCGCCAGCTATTGTACACAAACAAGCAGATCGGCCGCATTGCCGAAGATGTGGGCTATAAAGATGTGGATTATTTCCTTTGCAAATTTATCGAGCTGAAAGGCTGTACGCCTTCCCATTTTCGGAAGAGCAAAACCGAGAAACCACATTCTGAATTTCCCGGGAAATAATTCACACCAGAATAATCATACACTTGCTTTTCGTTTTTTGCATTCTTAAAAAACAACGATAAGCCAAACAAAAGTGCAGGCATGTTGCCTTCCAAAATACTTCAAGGATGGGGGACTGCCTGTCTTTTTTGTATCATTGTTTCGCTGTTTAGCGCGATTTCCTCTTCCGTTGAATTTGCAAAGCTATAATTTTCAGGGGTTTTTACTGGAATTTGTCGGTTGTGTAAAACATTTTTGGTATATATACTTAAATCAGGGAAACCCGCAAGGGCGGAAAATCTATCTACAGGAGGCCAATTATGAAAGTAAAATTGTGGCGCCGCGCATTTGCGGCAAGTATGTCCGCGGTCATGCTGCTGGGCTTAACGGCATGTGGCGGTTCCACCGAATCGTCCGATGGGATCAAAACATTTACGATGTTTACCGCAATGCCCGGTTCCGAAATCAATGATGACAACGATGTTATGAACATCATTGCCGAAAAGACCGGTGCCAAACTGAAAGAGACCTGGCTGACCGGCCAGACCGACGCAGAAGCCATCGGCACAATCATCGCGGGCGGTGAGTATCCGGACTTCATCAATGGCGGCGATGCCATGATGTCTCTTTACGATGCAGGCGTCCTGGTGCCTTGGGATGATTACCTGGAAAAGTATCCCAACCTGAAAGAGATGTACACCGACGAAGAGTGGGACAACTTCCGCCAGGAGGACGGCAAAATCTATTGGGCCAACGTATTCCAGAACACCTATGGCGAAGATCGTGCCACCACCCATAACGATGAAGCCTTCTGGATTCAGGCGCGTGTTCTGGAATGGGCCGGTTACCCCGAAATCAAAACCCTGGACCAGTATTTCGATCTGCTGGAAAGCTATGCCGATGCCAACCCCACCATGGCAAACGGTACCAAGAACATTCCCTACACGGCACTTTGCGAAGACTGGCGCTATTTCTGCATCGAGAATGCACCCCAGTTCCTTGATGGGTATCCCAACGACGGCTCTGTCATTGTAGACAAGGATACGATGCAGGTGGTTGACTACAATACCACGCCTACTGCCAAGAGGTATTTCCAGAAATTGAACGAAGAATACCAGAAAGGCTACGTGGACGTAGAATTCGCCACCCAGACCTACGATGAATACATCGCCAAGCTTTCCACCGGCGCTGTGCTGGGCATGTGCGACCAGTGGTGGAACTTCGCGTACAATGTCAATGATGTTTTCAAACAGCAGGGTTTGGACGAGCAGGGCTGCAACTACGTTCCGCTGGGCCTGACCATTGACGAAGGAATGGAAAACCGCTGGCACAACTACGCCGATACCCTGAACAATTCCAGCGGCGTGGCCGTTACCACCAGCTGCTCCGATATTGACGGTGCATTTAAGTTTATGAACGATCTGCTGGATCAGGAAATCCACGATCTTCGCTTCTGGGGCGTTGAAGGTGAGGATTACCTGGTTGATGAAAACGGCCTGTATTACCGCACCGAAGAAATGCGGATGAAATGCGCGGATCCCGCCTATCAGGCCTCTCACCTGTGCAACTATTCCTACATGCCGCAGTGGCTGGGCACCAGCCGGGACGGCAAGAACGCCATGCAGCCCGACCAGCAGGCAAGCGAATTCCTGGACAGCCTGTCCACCCCCCTGCAGAAACTGTTTGATGCCTACGGCGTAGACAGCTACGTTGATATGATCGGTTCTGTGGAAGAAGAACAGGGCCCCTGGTTCCCGATGTATTCTTACTCCAATGCAATGACTACCGAAACCCCCGGTGGTGTTGCCTGGGTCAAGATGGGCGAAGTCAAACACGAATGGCTGCCCAAAGTTGTTATGGCGCCTGATTTTGAAAGCACCTGGAATGAATACATGACTGCGTACAACGCAGCCAATCCGCAGGATTTCTTGGCAGAAATGCAAACTGAGCTTGAGCGCCGTGCCGGTCTTTGATGCCCGTTATTGCAGGCGACACAGACGTTGACACATACAAGTGGCCACGGCTGCACGGTGTAGCCGTGGCCACTTTTTTATGAAATGCATTCAACCCGCAAGCTCCTTAAACGTTAGTTTGCAACACATGATTCGCCATACACGTTCCTTAGGAGGACTCTCCAATGAAAAATCCATCAAAGCGTATTACATGGAAAGAGATTTCACGCCAGAAATTTCTGATGGTCTGTGCGGCTATCTTTTTTGTATACGGCATCGTATTTTATTATGTTCCACTGGCAGGCTGGGTAATGGCCTTTCAGGACTACAAACCCAAAGACGGCCTCTTCGGATCTAAATTCGTAGGACTGGAAAAGTTTAAATTCCTGTTCTCTGACGACGTCTTTTTGCGTGATATCCGTAACACTCTGGCCATGGGCGTTCTCAATCTGGTGACCACCTTTTTAATGGCCATTATCTTCGCCATCCTGCTGAACGAAGTACGCAACATGTTCGGCAAAAAGCTTGTTCAAACGGTTTCCTATCTGCCCCACTTCCTTTCCTGGATCATTGTCACCGGTATTCTGCACGATGCGCTGTCTTCCACCGGTATCATCAATGAGATGCTGGTGAACCTGGGCATTGTGGATTCGCCCATCAACTTCTTCGCCAATCCGGGTTATTTTTGGCCAATCGTTGCATTTGCCAATGTTTGGAAGGAAACCGGCTGGAATGCCATTGTCTACCTGGCCGCCATTACCTCCATCGATCCCAGCCTGTATGAGGCAGCCACTTTGGATGGTGCCGGCCGGTGGGGCAAAATCTGGCACGTCACGCTTCCTGGCATCAAGTCCACCATTATGATTCTGCTGATCATGAATATTGGCAACGTATTGAATGCAGGCTTTGAAGTCCAGTATCTGCTTGGCAACGGCCTGGTCAAGAGTGTTTCGGAAACCATTGATATCTACACCTTGACTTGGGGCATCAGCCAGAACGATTATTCTTTGGGTACTGCAGCCGGTATCTTCAAGAGCGTCGTTGCAATTATTCTGATTCTCGGCGCAAACTGGATTGCCAAACGTGCCGGTGAAGACAGATTGTTCTAAGGGGAGGGTACACATGAAAATCAAATCATCCACCATGGACAAAGTCTTTGTTACCTGCAATACCATTTTCCTGGTTTTGTTCGTCACCATTACGCTGTATCCTGTTCTGAACACGGTGGCGCTTTCTTTCAACGACGGTATCGACGCCGTACGCGGTGGCATCCATCTGTGGCCGCGCATCTTTACGCTCTCGAACTATAAAACGGTTCTGCATCAGCAGAACATCCTCACCGGTGCAGTGGTTTCGGTGGCCAGAACTGTGTTGGGCACCATCTTCGCCCTGGTAACGAACGCACTTTTGGCCTACATCATCAGCCGCAAACGCTTTTTGTTCCGTTCCCAGCTGTCTTTGTTCTGGGTCATCACCATGTACGTGAACGGCGGTATGATCCCCACCTTGGTTTTGTACCGCAACATGAACCTGACCAACTCTTTCTGGGTATACGTCATTCCGGGCATGGTCAGCGCATTTAACGTTCTGGTTATGCGCACTTTCATGGAAGGTCTGCCCAGCGCGCTGGAAGAATCCGCCATGATTGACGGTGCCAACGATTTCACCATCTTTACCCGTATCATCTCGCCCCTGTGCAAGCCGGTGTATGCCACCGTCGCCCTGTTCGTAGCTGTCGGACAGTGGAACTCCTGGTTCGATGCTATGTTGTACAACCGGATGAACACCCAGTATACGACCCTGCAATATGAGTTGATGAAGCTTCTTTCCTCTGTCATGCAGCAAAGCGGCAGTGCCACCACCGGCGGCAACACCGCTACCGCAGCTGTCACGCCGGTTACCGTGCGTTCCGCCGCTACTGTGGTGACGATGCTTCCCATCATTCTGCTTTATCCCTTCCTGCAAAGATACTTTGTATCCGGCATGACCATTGGCAGTGTAAAAGAGTAAAATCCTTTTCCTGCCATTCGCCCCTGTTTTCCAGTGCCTGTAATCCGAAAAGTCAGTTCGGCGGCACCCTTCAATAGCTATGGCCGTTGCATCTGTTTTTCCTCTTGGATGCAGCGGCCATAGCTCTATATTTTTGCATGCAGAATATCACACCTTTATACCTGGAGGTTTTCTATGCTTTCCGTTAAAAATCCTATCATGACAGGCTTCTTTCCCGACCCTTCGATTTGCCGGGTAGGGAACAAATTCTATACGGTTCATTCGACATTTGCGTATTTTCCCGGCGTGCCGGTTTTTGAGAGCGAAGATCTTGTCCACTGGAATTTGATCAGCAATGTGCTCGATCGTGATTCTCAGGTTCCTTTGTCCGGCTGTCAGCATTCCCAGGGGATTTTTGCCCCTACCATTCGTTACCATAAGGGCACCTGGTATATGATTACCACCAACGTGTCCGATCAAGGAAATTTTATCGTCACTGCAAAAGATCCGCGCGGCCCCTGGTCCGAGCCTTACTATTTGGGTGAGTCTACCGGCGGCATTGATCCCAGTCTCTTTTTTGACGATGACGGTACCTGCTATTATATCGGCCAACGGCCGCGTTCTGCCGGGTACCGCTACAATGGCGACTGCGAAATTTGGATTCAAACTCTGGATCTGGACACGATGCAGTTAAAGCCCGATGCCACCATTGTACTTACCGGATTCCAGCGCAAAGCCATTTGGCCGGAGGGACCTCACCTGTACAAAAAGGACGGTTACTATTACATTTTGCATGCGGAAAGCGGTACTTCCATCCACCACAGCGTCATGATCGCGCGCAGCAAAAATGTGTTTGGTCCCTACGAGTACTGCCCCTGCAACCCCATTCTGACGCATCGCCATTTGGGAGCCCAATATCCTGTTACCTGCGTCGGTCATGCCGACTTAGTGGATGACGGAAACGGCAACTGGTATATGGTTGTATTGGCTTGCCGGCCGAACCAGGGGTACACGTTGTTGGGGCGTGAAACCTTTTTGGCAAAGGTCACCTGGGAAGATGGTTGGCCGGTTGTAAATGCGGGGGTCGGTCATCTTGAAGAAGTAGTCACGCTGCCTTACGAGGGGCAGCCTTCTGACGACGTACCCCAATGTAAAACCTATACGTTTGATACACCTTCTCTGCCGCTGGAATTGCTGACTTTGCGCAATCACCGCGATCACGAACTGGAACTGCACGCAGAAGAGCATATTGTTCGTCTTTTCCATCGTTGCGACAGCTTGAAGGATTGCGGTGAGCCTGCATACCTCGCGCTGCGTCAGCAACACTGGAATTGCGAATTTGAAACCAGCTTTATCCCGCATTTCTGCAAAGAGAGTGATTGCGCCGGTATTGCCATGGTTCAAAGCAACGAAAACCATCTGCGGGCAGAGTGCTATCCCCAGGATTCGGGGGTCAAACTTGTTGTTTCTCTTTGCAAAGATGGTGAAGACAGCTGTTTGGCGCGAATGGATCTGCCGGCTGCACTCCCCATCAAACTGAAGTTGCGCGTAGAAGGGCTTGTGGCCAGTGTTCTTTACCAAAGCAATAGTGAATGGAAACCGCTTATCTCCGACATTGATCTGCGTTCTTTAAGCACGGAACATGCCGGCGGTTTTGTCGGCTGTACACTGGGGTTATACGCTTCCGGCAATGGAGAGGACGCTGGTGGTTATTCTGATTTTGAAAGAATGACCTATCGCGAACTTCCCACCAATTAATCCTTCACGAATCATTCGGTAGCGGCTGCCAAATGGGGAGAGAATGTCCAGCCGGCGAGGAGCCCGCCCACAAATAAAAAGCCATACGAATCCGCGAAAAGCCCAGCGGATGTGGGTGTTTGGGAACCGAATCTCCCGGATCGATACCTGCGTAATCCGTCCCTACTCTTCCCTATCGCAAATACAAAAAGCAGACCCGTGGACTCACGGGTCTGCTTTTGTATGCACGATTCATTTACAAAACGAAACGCTTGATTGCTCCGCAACACAATAGGCTTATAGTTTTCAACTCATCTTTTTCAAAGTTGTACAGAGACGTCGGTATTTTCTCCGGTCAATCCAATATACCTTGCATGGGAATACGATGCATTGCGTGATGCCTGGAGGGCTGTGGTAACGTCGTTTTTGCTTCTTGTAAACTCTTTGTCATCTAGCACTGAAACGTGCTGTATGGTGCCTTAAAATCGATCCTGTGGCATGGCCGGAATTGATTCGAGAAGAAGTGTTTATGGTTACACAGTTCAGACATAAACGTCTGATGGGCAAACTGTTCATCCTGCATGGCGATCATGGCGATTCGCATTTCGTCGGAATTCTGGTCGATGACATTGCGGAGATTGCCAAGACGTTCCTTCAGACAGAACCCACTGGCAGAGACCCCGATAATCTTCTGAGATGGATCATCTCGCACTTTTTGAGCAATGTTTTTGCTGGTGTTCCCAACGAAAATAAAATCCGCAGAAAAGGCTGCACGCAACGATCCAGGTAATAGGATTGGTTAGACAAATACACCAGAAACCGAAAGGTTGAAGCAGAAAATGAATGCACAAAAAACGGCAAAGAAGCTCGGCCACGCCACCAATTATGGTGATAAGGCCGTTCCCGAGCCCCACCAAAGCATTGCGGAACAGAAAAATCCATGCCAAAAATAAAAGGAACCACACGCTTGTGTAGAGATATTGCAGTGCATAATGTACCATTTCGGGCGAGGGATCACTCAAAAATATCCGCAGAATGGCTTTGGAGGCAATTCCATACAAAGCCATACCCAGAATTGCAGCACCAAGGGAAAGGAGCATCGTGCTGCGTACACCAACAAAAATGCGTTTTGTTTTCCTGGCTCCTATGTTTTGTGCGCAATACGTAGAAATGCCCGAGCCCAGTGCGATCATAGGTTGCATCACCAAGGATTCAAGCTTAGAAGCGGCAGTATAGGCCGCCATTACGGAAGAACCGAATTGATTGATGCCGCTCTGCAGAATCATAATTCCAAACGCAGTAACGGTTTGGTTTAAAGCCATGGGAATGCCGCTTTGTATCATACACAGAATCCGATAAGGATCGGGGTACAGATCGCGGATACTGAGACGTAGATTGTTGTAGTTGTGAAACATGTACCAAAAGCATAGCAGTGCAGAAATTCCCTGTGACAACACCGTTGCCCAAGCGGCGCCTGCAGTTCCCATATGTAGTGTCGCGATAAAAAATATATCCAAAACAATATTCAAGAATGACGACAAAATGAGGAAATATAAAGGTGTGCGGCTGTCACCCAAAGAGCGAAGGATACTGGCTGCAATATTGTAGGCCATCGTACACAGGATACCGCCAAAGATGACGCGAAGATATTCGTGTGCGTAGAGGAGTACGTTCGAAGGGGTGTGCAACGCTAACAGAATCTGGCGGCTAAAAGAAACGGTAGGAATCGTGAGGATAACTGAAAACACCACTGTGAGCAAGAGCGCTGTGCCAACTACCTTCTTTAGTTCGTTCAGACGGTGCCCGCCAAATGCCTGTGAGACTAAAATACCGCAGCCCTGGGTAAGGCCGGAAGCAAAGCCAATTACAAGATATACAGTGCTTCCGGTCGCCCCCACGGCAGCAAGGGCGTCTTCACCCAAAAATTGCCCGACAATGATCGTATCGGCCATGTTATATATTTGCTGGAATAGGGTTCCAAGCAAGACGGGTACGGAGAAAAAGAAGATGGTTTTGGTGGGGCTGCCTACGGTCATATCTTTTGTCTTGTTCATGGCGTAATCCTCGGATCAATCCCAAACTCTGTGTGATCCACATTCAGGGTGCAAATAGAGCCAAAATTATTCGAGGCGGCATCAAGCTTGTCCGGCTGCCGTCTCGTTGGCATCATAACACCGAGGGGGATGGATGTCAAGGGGGGAAAATATAGTTCATTTCACCCTTGACTTCTGACCCCGACAGCATTATTGAGCATTGATGATTTGGTACGAACCAACACCAGAAATCACTCCTTTTAGGCTACGCTTTGGCCCACAATAAAGCTCCCAACTGCTAGGCAGCCAGGTTTTTCGTTCTGGGTCAAATTGTTTTGAAACAAAAAAGAGAAGGCTTGCGCCTTCCCTTTACAACTGCATATTACCATGCAACAAGTCTACACCAACACCTTTATACAAATAACCTGCCTTTGCGTTTTTATTTTAGCAGTTTACTTGATGTAGATTAAGTACAAGTTTTTGAAGTCAAGAATTACTTCGGTCTTTTCGTCGTCGTAAGGAGAAACATCGAAGCCATCTACGATTTTCAAAAGTTCTTGTAACAGCTTGTGTTTTGATTCATCATTCTAGGTGCTGAAATAACTGGAAAAGGCGCAAGGGCAAAGTATATTCCAATGGACAGAGTATAACGCATCACAAACACGCACGCGTACGATTCTTAACGCGCGCGTGTTTTTTGACGCGTTCTATGTGTGCTATGCCTCTTGACAACCATCTGACCACTCTTTTCTCCCTAGCCGGTTTTATTTGCCGTTTTTCACGCTCCAACGTTTTATTACAACCACCATAACCAGCGCCGGAAGTTGTGCACACCACACAATTTCCGGCGCTGGTTCATTGTATTTTCCTGGCTGTCACAGTTTTCCCTTCTCGGCAGCCTGCAAAACAGGGAATGGTGCGACAAAAAAGCCGCAACATTCGTTGCGGCTTTTCTTGGTGCACCATCGGGGACTCGAACCCAGGACCCACTGATTAAGAGTCAGTTGCTCTACCAACTGAGCTAATGGTGCTTAATAAAGCAAACCCACGAACCGGGCTTTCCGCTCGGCCCGTGGGCTGCTTGCTTTTAAGAGAAGCCGGCATCTACCTATTTTCACAGGCCGTTTCCAGCCAACTATCTTCGGCACAAGTGAGCTTAACTTCTGTGTTCGGAATGGGAACAGGTGGTTCCTCACCGTCATCGACACCGGCCATTCCTGACCTTCGTCAGCTTCTCTTTCTTAGAAGGCATATACCTTCAAAACTGAATATCGAACTGCTTTCAGCAAATGAAGTATCAATCGAAAATGGGGTCAAGCCCTCGACCTATTAGTACACGCTTGCTCAATGACTCACGCCACTTACACATTGTGCCTATCAACCTTGTAGTCTTCAAGGGGTCTTACCTGATTATCTCAGTGGGATATCTTATCTTAAGGCCGGCTTCACGCTTAGATGCTTTCAGCGTTTATCCGATCCGAACATAGCTGCCCAGCTGTGCCACTGGCGTGACAACTGGTGCACCAGAGGTTCGTCCATCCCGGTCCTCTCGTACTAGGGACAGCGCCTTTCAAATATCCTGCGCCCACGACAGATAGGGACCGAACTGTCTCACGACGTTCTGAACCCAGCTCGCGTACCGCTTTAATTGGCGAACAGCCAAACCCTTGGGACCGAATACAGCCCCAGGATGCGATGAGCCGACATCGAGGTGCCAAACCTCCCCGTCGATGTGGACTCTTGGGGGAGATCAGCCTGTTATCCCCAGGGTAACTTTTATCCGTTGAGCGATGGCATTTCCACTCACATACCACCGGATCACTAACTCCGACTTTCGTCTCTGCTCGACCCGTCAGTCTCGCAGTCAGGCTGGCTTTTGCGTTTGCACTCTCTCTCCTGGTTTCCGTCCAGGACGAGCCAACCTTTGAACGCCTCCGCTACTCTTTAGGAGGCGACCGCCCCAGTCAAACTGCCCACCTAACAATGTCCCCCGCCTTGATTCAAAGGCGCAGGTTAGAATTCCAATGTCGCAAGGATGGTATCCCAACGGCCGCTCCATGAATGCCAAAGCACTCACTTCCTAGCGTCCCATCTATCCTGTGCATGCAACACCGAAACCCAATATTAGGCTACAGTAAAGCTCCATGGGGTCTTTCCGTCTTGTCGCGGGTAACCGGCATCTTCACCGGTACTACAATTTCGCCGGGCGGGCTGTTGAGACAGTGCCCAGATCATTACGCCTTTCATGCGGGTCAGAACTTACCTGACAAGGAATTTCGCTACCTTAGGACCGTTATAGTTACGGCCGCCGTTCACTGGGGCTTCAATTCAATGCTTGCACATCTCCTTTTAACCTTCCAGCACCGGGCAGGCGTCAGCTCGTATACGTCATCTTTCGATTTAGCACAAACCTGTGTTTTTGGTAAACAGTTGCCTGGGCCTATTCTCTGCGGCTCACTTTCATGAGCACCCCTTATTCCGAAGTTACGGGGTCAACTTGCCGAGTTCCTTAACAACCCTTCTCCCGTTGGCCTTAGAATCTTCTTCCTACCTACCTGTGTCGGTTTGCGGTACGGGCACCTTAGATATACACGCAGCTTTTCTCGCCTCTTATCCAGCCGGACTTCGGTACTAAATTTCCCTCGATCTCTACCAGAACCAACACCTGGCTCCGACCTTCTAAAAGTGTCCCTGCGCTTAAATCTTTCGGTGGGGACGGAATCTCTACCGTCTGTGCATCGGCTACGCCTTTCGGCCTCACCTTAGCTCCCGCCTAACTTGGAGCGGACGAACCTTCCTCCAAAAACCTGAGGTTTCCGGCCATGATGATTCTCACATCATTCGCGCTACTCATTCCGGCATTCTCACTTCTGTAAACTCCACGACCGCTTACGCTATCGTTTCTCCGCTTACACAACGCTCCCCTACCCCGCACTAAAAGTGCAGCCTAAGCTTCGGTTTGTATCTTAGCCCCGTTAAATTTTCCGCGCAGAGACGCTCGACCAGTGAGCTATTACGCACTCTTTAAATGAGTGGCTGCTTCTGAGCCAACATCCTGGTTGTCTGCGTATTTCCACATCGTTTTCCACTTAGATACAATTTGGGACCTTAGCTGTAGATCTGGGCTGTTTCCCTTTTGACAATGAGATTTATCTCACACTGTCTGACTCCCATGCATCAATATTCCGGCATTCTTAGTTTGATAGGCTTCGCTATCCTCTCGGACGCTAGGCCATTCAGTGCTTTACCTCCGGATATCTAACATGAGGCTAGCCCTAAAGCTATTTCGGGGAGAACCAGCTATCTCCGAGTTCGATTGG
>OGQP01001063.1_pt1 | contig 17053 bp, 16 predicted proteins | sample 1553251 | NCBI WGS metagenome assembly OGQP01 (sample SAMEA2580016, study PRJEB22360) | human gut metagenome | biome: human gut; feature: human-associated habitat; material: faeces | place: Denmark | collected 2008/2010 | reverse complement strand
GCATCGTGATGAAGTTCTTCCAGATCGTCATCTCCATCGTGGTGGGCATGGCGGCTGGCTGCATCCCCGTGGTGGGCTTCAACATGGGCGCCAAAAAGCCCACCCGTGTGAAGGAGCTGTTCACGAAACTGCTGCTGGCAGAAGCCACCGTGGGTGCCGTTGCACTGGTGCTGGTGGAGCTGCTTCCCCGGCAGCTGATTGCCCTGTTCGGTGCCGCCAACGAGAGCGTTTACTACACCGATTTCGCCGTGAAGTCCTTCCGCGTCTACCTGTGCATGATCATTCTGGCCTGTGTCAACAAGGCGTGCTTCATCTTTTTGCAGGCCATGGGCAAGGCGGCGGAATCCACCGCCCTGTCCATGGTGCGTGAGGTGGTGTTCGGCGTGGGCTTTGCCCTGCTGCTGCCCCGGTTCTTCGGGCTGGACGGCGTGCTGTACTCCATGCCCATGTCGGATATCCTCACATTCCTGATTGCAGGCTATCTGATCTGCAAGACCTACCGTGAACTGAGCACGAAAGGAGAAGTCTAATGGAAAAACGCATCATTACCATCAGCCGCGAGTTTGGCAGCGGCGCCAGAACCATCGGCAAACTGGTGGCAGAGCATCTGGGCATCCGGTGCTACGACGCCGAACTGATCCAGAAACTGGCTGCCGAAAGCGGCTTTGACGAAAACTACGTCAAGGAGGCCGGAGAGTACACTCCCGGCGGCTTCCTCGCCTCTGCCTTCACTGACCGCAGCTTCGGTCCCACTAACGAGGACCTGCTCTGGAAGCTGCAATACCGGATCATCCGGGAGCTGGCAGAAAAAGAGCCCTGCGTCATCGTAGGACGCTGCGCCGATTTTATCCTGCAGGACCGCACCGACTGCCTGAAGGTCTTTGTCCACGCGGACATGAAGTTCCGGGCTGACCGCATCGTGCGGGTCTATGGGGAACGGGAGAAATCGCCCGAAGCCCGACTGAAGGAGAAGGACAAACGCCGTGCTGCCTACTATCGCTTCTACACCGATATGAAATGGGGCGATGCCGCCAACTATCATGTCGCGCTGGACAGCGGGGTAATTGGAATTGAAAAATGTGCCAAAGTCATTGAAAGCCTAGCATAAGCTGTAAATTCCGACACCGTCCCTGAGACAATAGAGCAAAACACCGCCCACCTGAGTTCCGTTACGCAGATGGGCGGTGTTTTTTGTTAATGGCAGTTCTATGGGAAGATCAATCTTCTAACCCATGGCTCCCGGCCACATTTTTCAAGTATTCCTCTGGATTACCATTCAGAATCAAATCTGCATAGCCCAGTGGGTCATTGTAGATAAGGTAGCCCAACTCTGACCGCTGTGCCATGGTCACATCCAGTTCATCCTCGACCACGGTGCAGTCACTGAAGACTTTTCTCCCATCCCGGAGCAGCAATTTCACGCACCCAGTGTCCATGTTAAAATGGCAGGCTCTTTCATCGTACTTCATGTTCGTGGCCTTTCTACCTTACGGCACCTATACAGTTGTGACGTTACCACGGATAAACCGTGTTCCTTACACAGCCGGTCGCTGGTGCGCCGGATATAGGCATACGACCCAGCCGCCGGGACGTTTGCAAACTGGTTGATACAGACCCAGCGGCGGCAGATACAGCGCGCCTTGACCAACGGCCATGAACGCGGCGAGGACGGCAGGCAGCACAAGGCCAGCGCCGACCCGCTGAACCACTGCACAAGCCTTGATCTGCCCCTTGATGTGGAGGACAGCGGCAGTACAACCATGGGCGAACAGCAGGAAGACCCGGCAGCGGCTTTGCCGCCTGGAAGCACGGCGGCAGCGTAGAAGAATGCCTAATTGAGTATCTGGACGCGAAAGGCGCGTACCTGTACGGGGTGTGGTAAACGCTGCGGTACAGCAAAAAGAAAGCACCTAAAAACTTACGTTTCTAGGTGCTTTTCTTTGGTGCGGATGAAGGGATTTGAACCCACACTCTTTTAAGGGAACTAGAACCTGAATCTAGCGCGTCTGCCAGTTCCGCCACATCCGCTTATTTTGTTTTGCCGCCTCACCGGCGACGAGTATTATTATAACCAGCAGTACCACTTTTGTCAACAGATATTTTCATATTTTTTTTAATTTTTTCAAATTTGTTTCGCAAAGCAAGAAACAAAACGGTAGAACGTCGCTTCCCGCTTGCCTATCTTTTGCTTTTGCCTTTTCTTTCACACAAAAGTGTTTCCTTTACTTCGTGTGCGGCTCCGGGCTGCTGTCAATCAGAGCTTGGCGCAGCGGAAGGAAGCTGAAATGAAAGTCATCATACCCGCTCTTGCACTCCTGCAGATAGCGGCGGGAAGGAACACCCAAGGGGTGGCTGGCGGGCAGGGTGTAAAGGATTGCTTCAATATTATGCAGAACTTCCCGTCGCGTAGTGACGTCCCAGACGCACTGTACCTGCATTGTCTGCTTCTGGTAGAAATAAGGAACCCCCGCATAGACATCCAGAGCCTGCTCGTCTTTATCAGAAATCTCATAAACCCCGCAGCCCACCATAGACGGGCACCAGGGCTGCTGAAAATCCGTGGTCAAAAAGCAGCCGTTCTTGGAACCACGGAAGACCAGGCGCACACCGAATAAATATGTATACCCGACCACACGGGCATTGGGGCAACGCTGGCGCATCTGCACCAGGTTGAGATTGGGACCGTAAGCCAAGTAATACTTCATTTTCAGTTTGCCTCCATTTTACAATTCCGTAATAATTATATTGTAATTCTGATATGTCGATAATGCAAGGCACCAAGTTACACAAACTTATTACCTTGGGATTGTTGGGGTTTCTGTTGTTCCGCTGTTTTTATGAGCAATTACGGTATAAATAGTTTAGATTGTGAGATTTCACCTCAAAATCGGACGGCAACGGCATGACTGGATGGTTCTAAGATCATATCGTTTTTTCATGTGTTTACAGCTTTTCAGGCTGGTGAAAATATGCTATGATAAAGTTGTTCATTTTGGATTGCGGCGTTGGAAAAATCGGGGCTCTGTCCCCTGCCGAATCCGCAGCAGGCCGTGGTAGTGGCGGCTGAACATAATGATGGCCAGGGCCAAAGTTAGAATGCCGCTTTCTGGGCCATAGGAAAGCCACGCGGGCAGGATGGCCAGCGCTGGGATCACTGTAAACACAAGGGGCGGGGAGCGGGCCCACGGGACCAGTGCCCCGCCAGCGATGCAGCAAAGCGTGCCCCAAAACGGAAGATACAAAACGAGCCAAACGCAGGTTACCGCAACCCCCTTGCCGCCGCGGAACCTTGCCCATGCGGGATAGTTATGGCCCAGCACTGCGCCAAGCCCGGCATATAAAATCGACGCCTGCCCGATCAGTGGTGCCGTAGCATAATACGCCGCACCGCAGGCAGCAACCGTTTTTAACGTATCACCTGCCAGGGTTAGCAGCCCGGCCCCCTTGCCCAGTTGGGCCATGATATTAGCCATGCCGGGGTTGCCGGTGCCAAGCTGCCGCGCGCTTTTGCCGGAAACAACGCGGGCGACAACTTCTGCCGTAAGAAAACTGCCGAACAGATAACCCAGCAGGATACAGGCCAGCCGGGCGGCCAAGGCGTCTGGATGCATAAATGATAGCTCCTTTTTACCACTGTTTGGGCAGCGGTTGTCTTTTATTATATTATAGTCCCCTGTGCAAGGGGGCAATACGAGGGATATTCATGAATTTTGATGAGCTGAAACAGCAATGCCTGGCGTGCCAGCGCTGCGGATTGTGTGAGACCCGCACCCATGTGGTGTTTGGGCAGGGTGTGCCGGACGCCGAGGTTCTTTTTGTAGGCGAAGGCCCCGGTGCCAACGAGGACGCACAAGGCCTGCCGTTTGTGGGCCGCAGCGGCCAGCTGCTGGACCATTACCTGGAAGCGATTGACCTTGACCGCAGCAAAAATATTTATATTGCCAATATTGTTAAGTGCCGCCCGCCAGAAAACCGCGACCCTGCCCCGGAAGAATCCGCCGCCTGCCTCCCGTGGCTGCGCATGCAGTTCCGGTTGCTGCGCCCAAAAATTGTGGTGTGCTTGGGCCGCATTGCCGCCCAGCAGATGATTGGAAAAGACTTTTCCGTCACGCGGGACCACGGTAAGTTTTTTGATAAGCAGGGCACATTGTTTATGGCAACTCTGCACCCGGCAGCGCTGCTGCGCAACCCAAAAAGCAAAATATCCGCGTTTGAAGATTTTGTAGCCCTGCGCGAGAAAATTGAGCAGGTGTGTGACCATACCTATAACCGCAGCTGACTGCCCCTGACAGGAGGACGAGCCCTTGCAGGAACCTGTATCCCCAATACAAATCACGCTGCCGGTGCGCCAGCTGGTGGAATTCTTGCGCCGGGTTGGCAGCATTGACAACCGCTTTACCGGCTTTGACCGCGCCAATGAGGGCGCACGCATCCACCGCAAATTGCAGCGCGCCGCTGTAAAAGAACATGCCGATTACGCCGCGGAGGTATTTCTTCGCGGTATTTTTGCGTATGAAGAAATTGAATTTACGCTGGAAGGCCGCGCCGATGGCATTTTTACCGCAGCGGACGGTGTTACCGTGGTGGATGAGATCAAGACCACCGTATGCCCGGCGGCAGATATTACCCCGGATTTTGCACCGGAGCACTGGGCACAGGCTATTGTGTATGCAGCAATTTATGCGGCACAGCATGAGTTGGAAGAGATGCGGGTTCAGCTGACCTATTTCCAGGTAGATGAAGAGCTGATTCTGCGGTTTGAGCGGCATTACACCGCGCAGCAGCTGCAGGAGGAAGTGGAAGCCCTGCTGGCGGAATATGCCCCCTGGGCGCGGCGGGCGTTTGAGTGGAAAAAGGCCCGGAACTCGGATTTGCAGGCCATGCAGTTCCCTTTCCCTGCGTATCGCCCCGGGCAGCGTGCGATGGCGGGCGAGGTATACAAAGTGTGCCGGGACGGCGGCCGGCTTTTGTGCCAGGCACCAACCGGGATTGGTAAATCCATGAGCGTGCTGTTCCCTGCCCTGAAATCTATGGGCAATGAGAGTGTGGGACCGATTTTTTATTTAACGGCCCGCGGCACAACCCGTACGGCAGCGGAAAACGCACTGGCTATCCTGCGCGATACCGAGCCGGAACTGCACCTGCGCAGTGTAACGCTGACAGCGAAAGACAAGATCTGCCTGTGTGAGACGCGGGAGTGTACCCCGGAAGCCTGCCCCTATGCCAACGGGTATTATGCCCGCATCAAAGGTGCTCTCTGGGATGTGCTGGATGTCCCCTGCCTGACGGCGGAAACCTTGCAGGAATATGCAGAACGCCACACGGTATGCCCATTTGAGCTGGGGCTGGACAGCAGCCTGTGGAGCGATGTGATTATTGGGGATTACAATTATCTGTTTGATCCGGTTGTACATCTGGTGCGATTTTTTGAATCTGCCGGGGATTATATCTTCCTGGTGGACGAAGCGCACAACCTGCCGGGGCGTGCGCGGGAAATGCACAGTGCTGCCCTGACCAAAACCAGCTTTTATGAAGCGAAGAAGCTGTTGGGCAAAGGCAAAAGCAGCCTGAAAAACGCTCTGACCAAAGTAAATGATGTATTTATTGAATGGCGCCACCGTGCCGAGGAAGAAACTGCCGCCAGAGATGGACGGTTTGGCAAAACATTCTTTCTAAAAGAGCGCAGCGAGGAGTTTGATCACCTGCTGAACCGCCTGTGTGAACCGTTGGAAGCATGGCTGGACGACCACCGAGAACCGGATGAAACCCACACGGCACTGCTGCAGTTGTATTTTGATGTGCGGGCCTGGCTGCGCGTAGCGGATACCTTTGACGATCATTTTGTGCTGCAAATCACGGCATCCGGCAGCGAGGTGCGTGCAGCGCAGCTCTGCCTTGACCCCAGCGCCTTTTTGGCGGATAGTTTTGCCCTGGGGCGCGCCGCGGTGCTGTTCAGTGCAACGCTGGCCCCGGCCAGTTATTATAAGGACCTGTGCGGCGTGCCGGAAGCACGGGCCGTTGCCCTGCGCAGCCCCTTCCCCGCGGGCAATCAGGGACTGTTCTGCATCGGCAATGTCAGCACCCGGTATAAGGACAGGGATGCAAGCCTTGCCATTGTGGCGGAAAGCCTGGCGACGATGGTGCGGGCGCACTGCGGGAATTATCTGGCGTTTTTCCCCAGTTATGCGTATATGGAGCAGGCTTATGCACAGTTCAAGGAGCACTGTCCGGAAATCAACTGCATCAAGCAGGAAAACGCGATGGATGAACAGCAGAAAGCGGCCTTTTTGGCCCAGTTTGTGCCGGGTCCCAGCCAATCCCTGCTTGGCTTTGCCGTGATGGGCGGCGTATTTGGGGAGGGCGTTGACCTGACCGGCGACCGGCTGATTGGTGTAGGCATCGTGGGCCCAGGGCTGCCGCAGGTTGGACCCCGGCAGGAGCAGCTGCGGGACTATTTTGAGCAGACACGCGGTTCCGGCTTTGACTACGCCTACCGTTACCCCGGCATGAACAAGGTGCTGCAAGCTGCCGGGCGTGTGATCCGCACCCCGCGGGACAAAGGCGTGGTGCTGCTGATCGATAACCGCTTTGCCATGCCGGACTACCGCCGCCTGATGCCCCCGCATTGGAGCCACCTGAAAATGATTTATGATACAGAAAAGCTGGAACGGGAACTCTGGCGGTTTTGGGAAGAATAAAAACAAAACAGCACCGCAATCTTTGCCGTGCACATCGTCTTACTTGACTGTGTGTGCAACAAACTGCGGTGCTGTTTTTGCTTTGCTATTTAGAAGGTGGATTATTTCAGGGTGCTGGCCCACTCGTCAGGCTTGAATCCGACAAGGACAAAATCATCCCCGACCACCAAAGGCCGCTTGACAAGCATGCCATCTGTGGCAAGCAGGTGCAGCTGCTCATCCTCGGTCATGGTGGGCAGTTTGTCTTTCAGGGCAAGCGATTTATATTTCAGGCCGCTTGTATTAAAAAAGCGGCGCAGGGGCAGCCCGCTGCGAGCGTACCATTCTTTCAGCTCTTCATAGGTGGGGGGCTGCTCCAGAATATGGCGGTCGGTGTAAGCAATGCCGTTTTCATCCAGCCAGCATTTGGCCTTTTGGCAGGTAGAGCATTTGGGATATTCAATAAACAGCATGATAAGCTCCTTTGGGTTATTCAACCGGGATTTTGGCTAGCTGGGCATCCAGCTGATTCAATGCGCTTTCCGGCAATGCCGCCTGCAGGAAGCCGGAAATTTCGCGCAGGCTGATTCCCTGGGAAAGTGGGTTAGACACAATGGCCTGCCACATATCCCCCAGCACAGCCTGCAGCAGAGCGCTGGCCTGCGGGTTCTTCATCAACCTGCGCACCGGCATATTCAGGCTGAGCGGCCCGGCGGCAAGCTGGGCGGCAAGCTCGGTATCCGGTGCGGTAACGCCCAGGCAGCCCCACAGCTTTTGCAAAAAGTCAACGCTCATCGGCAGCCATTGGGCGGTTGCCGGGTTGACACGGGAAGCTTCCGGCCCGGAGGTACAGGCAGTGGCAAGGGAAATGCCGTGTGCCCCGGTCGGGAAGATGTGTAGCGCAAACGGGATGCTGTGGTCAGCCAAAGCATCTGCAAAAACAAGGCTGTTCTTAACAGGAACCAGCGCGTCCCCCTGGGTAGCAAACAGGAATGTGGGCGGGGTGTCATCATCAACCAGCGCGTGCAGGTCGGGCTCCTGGCGGCCAGCGACGGTCCACATTGCACCCAGCGTTGCGGCATAGCCCAACACAAGGGCGTTGGGGCGCTGTGCCTTGGGCAGCAGTGTGCCCAGCGAAGCAACCAAATGCCCACCGGCAGAAAAGCCAACAGCGGCGATCTGCTGCGGGTCAATTTCCAGCTCCGCGGCGTTGGCGCGCAGGTAATCCATTGCGGCGGCACCATCCTGTAATGCTTTGTCAATCGGGGTGGTTGCATCTGCCGTATAGCGCAGAACAAACGCATTGAACCCCTGTGCCATATAAGCCAGGGCAACCGGTTCGCCCTCACGGTCAGAGCAATACTGGTAGCCGCCGCCGGGCACGACCAGCATAGCCGGGCGGATGGCGGCATTTGGCATTTTGGGGCTTTGGTCCTGCAGATAGCAGGTCAGAACAGCCTGGTTAGGAGCAAGTGTAACGGTGATGATTTTCACGGAAATCCCTCGCTTTCGCGCACATATTTAACATTTGACTGTATTGTAGCATTTGTGCCGGAAAACGACAAGCGAGATTGCGAAAGTTTTGTTCAAATTTTATATATTGTCCATATCACTTGTGATTTAAGGGGTGCAGTTCTTCCTGCTGCTCCTGCAAGGTTTTGCCGATGGTGTGCTCCATGGCTTTTACATCCTGGTGCAAAGCGGCGGCTTCCCGCTGCAGTTCAGGGTTCTCTTCAATGTCTTCACGGATAAACATGAAGCTAAGGCTGACCAGCAACGAAGCACAGCAGAACCAGATCACACGGTTGCCAAAGTGGATGGTCAGCAGACTGCCGGCAGCGGCCCCCACAGCAAACAGTGCAATTACAGCAAAATACTGCATGGCGCGGCGCAATACAGCGCGGTCTTTTGTGTGCAGGCCGGTGTACAGGTACTGCATACCGCTGCGCATGTTGCCAATGCACATGGTGCTGGCATATGCATTGCCGTGTACCTTGCGGAAAGATTGTACCTGCATGGCGCAGACAAAGCTGACCAGCATATTGGCCAGCCAGTCCAGATTGTTGGGGATAAAGCCAACAACAAACAACAGTGCAATCTCAATCAGCAAAATCAGCTGGCGCCAGTGGAATCTCTCCATCAGGTGGTAGCGGTTGCGGATGCCCTCGGCAAAATAGACACCGGCGGCAAAGGCCAGCAGCGGCAAAAGATACCGCAGCGCTTTGGCAAAATCACCCTCGCAAAAATTGGTGGCCATCAGCACGATATTGCCGGTTTGAGCGTTGGCAAAAACCTTGCCGCGGCCCATGTAGGTGTAAGCGTCCTGAAATCCGCCGGACAGGGTTAGAAATACTGTCGTACGGAATGCATCGGACATTTGGCGGCTATGTGTAGCCATGGTGATACCCCTCCCCGCCTGCTGTTTGGGCAGGCTGTTTTTCTCTTTTTCTGGTTGTCCTAAATACTTTTAATTTCTTATTGCCTGGTGCGCTTCCCTGTATGGAACTGCGCTGCGGCAAACTTAAAATTCAACGCCTTTTCTTGCCGGAATGCCTTTTTCGTATGGGTGGCGGTGGCAGCACATTTCAGTAATGTAATCTGCGGCATCCAGCATCCAGGGGGCCGGGTCACGGCCGGTCATTGCCAGTTCCTGCTCGGCAGGCTTGTGCAGTACGGCGTTTTGCAGCAACTCTCGGTCCACCATGTTCAGATTCCAGGCGGCGCAGGCTTCGTCCAGAATCAAAAGGTCCGCCGGTTCGGCAAGCGCCCGGCGCAGGTTTTCAGTTTGCAGGGCACGGGTGGCGGCCTTTTCTTCCTCATTCATCTGGAATACAAACTTCTGCCCGGCTTTGCCGCGGTAGAAGGTAGCGCCAAGGGTTTGCAGCGGTTCCAGTTCCCCGGTTGCACCGCCTTTCAAAAATTGCACGATCACCACGCGCCGCCCGCAGCCCAGCGCCCGCACAGCCAGGCCCATGGCAGCTGTGGTTTTGCCCTTGCCGTCACCGTGGTATAAATGAATCAAACCATTGCTCATAAGGCTGCCTCACTTTGTGTGGCTTTGGTATACTGCACGGTTTCCAACAGCTGCAAGGTGTGGTCTGTTTGCCAGTTGGCGGCATCCAGGCGGTAGCCGCCCGCGTTGGGACCGCACCAGTCGTGATAATCCCGCCGCGGCAGACCGTAACGGGACATAACCGCCATCTGGATGCCGCCGTGCGCTACAATCACCAGCTGCTGTTTGTGCTGCGCAAGGCTTTCTTCCACCAGTTTGGCAAAGGCGGCACAGCTGCGGTTACAAAAATCCTGAATGCGCTCCCCATCCGGGCGGGCAGCAGTCTTGTTGGCTTCCAGCCAGGCAAGGTAGTCGGGGTCGTGCTCAATGTGGATATAATGCCGCCCCTCAAAACTGCCAAAGCACATTTCCCGCAAGTCCTGTACAATGATCTGCGGGCAGCCGGGGAAAAAGATTTCCGCCGTCTGCCGTGCGCGGATGAGCGGGCTGACATAGGCAACATCCGGCATAAACCCGGCCGGGCGCAGCTGGGCGCGGCCCGCGGCGGAAAGCGGGATATCCTGTTGACCCTGGTACCGGTGTTGGGCGTTATATTCTGTCTGCCCATGCCGCAAAAGGTAAATCTGCATGATTTCACATCCTGATATCAATTCTTTATCAAGCTGGCAGTTGCTGCCAATTCCTGCCCGGCTCCGGCGCAGCGGGCCCAAAGCCGCCGGAAGTCGAAGTATACAAGAACAACTTTATTATAACATTTTCCCTTTCCTGTGCAAGCCCCGTTGGTACATTGTGCGTATAATGCACCGCTGGTGGGGCCACAATAAGGTTACCATGCGGGTTGCATGGCAAATGATAAGGGAGCGGATGGGAAAGATGCAGGCAGTGCAGGAAATGATCAATGTGTTTGCTGCCAGTGTGGTTTCGCTGGCGGTACTGTTTATTTTAACGCGGCTGGGCGGCAAACGGCAGATTGCCCAGATGAACTTGTTTGATTATGTCAACAGCATTACCATTGGTTCCATTGCGGCAGAGATGGCTACCAACCTGGAACAATGGTACCGCCCGCTTACCGCCATGATCGTGTATGGTATCGCAGCTTTTGCGGTGCATTACGGCACCTGCAAAAACCGGAACGTCCGCCTTTGGTTGAGCGGACAGGCCATTCCACTGATGGAGAACGGAACGATTTATAAAGCGGAGCTGAACCGCGCCAAAATAGACCTGAATGAATTTTTAGCACAAGCCAGAGTAGCCGGATATTTTGATTTGAATGAAGTGCAGTGTGCCATGCTGGAAACCAGCGGTCAGATCAGCTTTTTACCCAAAAGTTTCAACCGCCCGGTCACCCCGCAGGACCTTGCCATCCAGACAGATCCGGCCAGCAAGTGGTATGACCTGGTGTTGGATGGCAAGCTGATTGAAGAAAACTTGCACACCAGCGGAAAGGACCGCACCTGGTTGAACACCCAGCTTTCCCGCGCGGGCATCGGCCAGTTGAGCGAAACGTTTTATGCTGCCTGTGATAATCAGGACAACTTTTTTGCCTGCCGCGGAGAATAAATACAGAAAAAATGACAGCAAAAAGGGGCCGGTGTTACCCGACCCCCCCCCCTTGCGGTTTAGGAATTCAATTATTTGAAGTAACGGTCCAGCAGACCCTGCATACCACGGCCATGGCGGGCTTCGTCCTTTGCCATTTCATGCACAGTGTCATGGATGGCATCCAGATTCAGAGCCTTTGCCTTCTTGGCCAGCTCCATCTTGCCTGCGCAGGCACCAGACTCGGCATCCACACGCATCTGCAGGTTCTTTTTGGTACTGTCGGTCAGGACTTCGCCCAGCAGTTCTGCGAACTTGGAAGCATGCTCAGCTTCCTCAAAAGCGTAACGCTTCCAAGCTTCGGCGATTTCCGGGTAGCCTTCACGGTCGGCAACGCGGCTCATGGCCAGGTACATGCCAACTTCGCTGCACTCGCCGTTAAAGTTCTCGCGCAGGCCCTGGATGATATCTTCCGGAGCGTCCTTGGCGATACCGACAACATGCTCGGTCACATAGGAATTATCGGTCTTTTCGATGAACTTGGAAGCGGGAGCCTTGCAGACGGGGCAGAAATCGGGGATGGAGCCCTCAGCAATGTAGCCGCAGACAGTGCAAACATACTTTTTCATAAGAAATACCTCCGAATCAAAATAATGGTTTGTTCTTGGTTTTTAGTTTTATGAGCCGCACAAGACGTTCGCTTTTTTTGAACTCGTTCCCTGTGCTATGGTTATATTATAGCCGCAGAAATGTGAAATGTCAACACTTTTTTAAAAATTTTTAAGACGCTATCTTAAAATGTAATTTTGCTTTCCGCTTTGCTCTTCGGCGGAATAATTCTCTTGACAGCGGGAAAAATCAGGCGCGATATCATATAGGTGCAGGAACCAACGATAAGACCCGCTATCAGCAGCATCGGCGCATAGGTGATTGCCATTTTGTCTGAAAGCAGCACTGCAGCCCCCAGCAGCTGGCCGCAGTTGTGCGCCAGTGCCCCGCTGACCGAAAAAATGTAGCCTGTGATGGTGAATGGCAATACCAGAAGCAGGCAGAACACAGCCAGGGAAAGCGCGCCCCCGCACAGCGAAAGAAACCCGGCTGTAACGCCGCGGGTAAGCAACGCAAACAACGCCTTGAGCAGCACAAGATAAAGCGCCGAACGGCGGTTCAAAAACAGAACGGCGTACATGACAACAATATTGGAAAGCCCCAGCTTCATGGCGGGCATCAGGCCAAAAAACGGGGTAAGCATGGATTCCAAAAAAGAGAGCGCCATGGAAAGGGCAAACAGCATGCCAAGCAGGGCGGTTTGTCTGGCTTTGTAGTTTTGCAAGGGGGATTCCTCCATTATTTTATAAGTTACATGGATTCTGTATTTCAAAGTGTAAGGTGACGGGCGGAGTTTGTCAAGCGCCGGTATTTTTGCGCAAAATTGTGGATGTGAAAGTGTGTGAGATTTACCCTGCGGGACTTGAAAAACAGGTGTAAATCGTGTATCCTATATAAGTACATTACTCTGGTGTACCATAGTAGGTGATCTAAATTCCCAGAGGGCCAAAGAGATAAATTTGAACCCCGAACCAACAAAGGAGAACTATATTATGAAAAAATTGATTTCTGCCTTGGCGGCAGCCGCTTTGTTTGCCACCCTGCTGGCTGGCTGCGGCAGCGGCGCTTCTTCCTCTGCCAGTGCTTCTTCGGAAGCTGCCAGCAGCACGGCTTCTGAGGCAGCCAGCACCGATGCTTCCTCCACCGAGGAAGCCACTGCCAGCGTGGATTTGGGTGCCATCGTGACCGCCATTGAGGCTGTGAACGAAGTGCCCAATGCCCGTGCCATCGATGACTTCTCCATGGAGAACGAGATGAACCTGACCCCGGATAACATTGTTGCTTTCCAGGGCGATGTGACCAACGACCAGGCAGACTGTGCTCTGGTATTCGCCGCCCAAGTCAAAGATGGCACCGCTGACGCCGTGAAAGCTGAACTGGAAGCCTATAAGGAATCAATGAGCAGCACGCTGTATGCTGACTTTGCTGATAAAGTTGCCAAGGCACAGGATGCACGCATTGTGGTAAAAGGCAATGTTGTGGTCATGGTCATTGCCGGTGTGAATGGCCCGGATTATTCCGCAATCGACACCGCCATTGACGGGGCACTTGCCTGATAGCACAAACCGATACCAAACAGGCCGCGCCCCAACAGGCTGCGGCCTTGTTTTTTGGTGGGCTGTTCCCCACACTCCCTGAACCAAGAGAGGAGGAACCGCTGTGAATTTTAACAGCGTTGTCTTTTTATTCTGTTTTATGCCGCTGGCGCTGGGGCTGTATTACCTTGTGCCGGGCAGGGTCAAAAATGCGGTGCTGCTGGTGGAAAGCCTGCTGTTTTTCTGCTGGGGCGGTATTACATGGCTGCCGCTGGCCGTGGGCATGGTTGCCATCAACTATGCGGCGGGGCTTCTGCTTGCCAGCCTGCCCGCCGGGGGCAAGCGAAAAATCGTGCTGATTGCTGCCATTGTGCTGACGGCAGCGGCGCTGGTCTACTGCAAATACACGAACTTTTTGCTGGACACGCTCAACGTTATCGCTTCCACCGGGTTTGCCAAGCTGAGTTTTTTGGATGTTTTGCCACTGGGCATCAGCTATTATACGTTTAAGCTCATCAGTTATACTGCGGATGTGTATACCGGCAATGTAAAAGCGGAACGCAGCCCGGTGGTCTTTGCGGTATATGTTCTGATGTACCCGCAGCTGATCGTTGGCCCGATCGTGAAATACCGGGATATGGCGGATGTCCTACACCAGACACAGGGACGCTGCACCCTGCAAAAAGCGCAGGATGGTGCTGAAATGTTTGTGTTCGGCCTTGCCAAAAAGGTGATTTTGGCGGATTCCATTGCGGCGCTCTGGCAGGATATCATCGGAACGGGCGGCATTGGGCTGGCGAACGCTTCCCTGCCGCTGGCATGGCTGGGCATTATTGCGTACTCTTTGCAGCTGTACTTTGACTTTGCGGGTTACTCGGAGATGAGCAACGGCCTGAGCCTGATGATGGGCTTTGAATGCCCGGCGAACTTTAACCTGCCGTACATTTCAGGCAGTATTACCGAATTCTGGCGGCGGTGGCACATCAGCCTTTCCGGCTGGTTCCGGGATTACATTTATATCCCGCTGGGCGGCAACCGCTGCAGTGCCGGGCGCCAGATGCTGAACATGCTGGCCGTCTGGGCGCTGACCGGCATCTGGCATGGTGCGAGCTGGAACTTTATCTGCTGGGGCCTTTACTATTTCGTGCTGCTTGTCATCGAAAAGAACTTTTTGATGAAGTACCTGAAAAAAGGCAAGGTCTGGCCGCACATTTACACATTGTTCCTGGTGGTACTGGGCTGGGGGCTGTTCACCTGCAACGCCCCCGGTGCACCACTGGGGCTGCTGCTCAGCCGGTTGTTCATCCCGCAGGGCGGCGTTTCGGCGCTGTATTTCCTGCGCAATTATGCGGTGCTGCTGGTTGTGTGCTGTGTTTGCTCCACCCAACTGCCGGGGCGGTTCTGGCAGTGGTGCAAAGGCAAAGCCCCGCTACGGGCAGCGCTTTGCGGCGTCTGCTTTGTTCTGTGCACGGCGTATGTGGTAGCAGCAACGGGTTCCACCGCACTGTATGCAAACTTTTAAGGGAAGGGATGGCTTTATGGAAAAATATGTTCACCGCAGATCCGACCGTCATCTGCCGCCAGTTTCCCTGATTGTTTTTGCCGCCTTGCTGTGCGGGTTTGCACTGGTCAACCTGTTCTGGCCCAAGCGCGAGAACTCGGAGCTGGAAAACCGCAAACTGGCGCAAATGCCAGTGTTCAGCGTAAAAACTTTGCTGAACGGCAAATGGCAGGATGATTTTTCCACCTATCTGCAGGACCAGGTTGCCCTGCGCGATGGGTGGATCAACCTGGAAAGCGCCGTCAATGCCCTCGCGTTTGGCAAAACGGAGGAAAGCGGCATCCTAAACGGCAAAGATGGCTGGATGTTCACCAAGCTGTTTACCGTCAGTACGGATACTGAGAAGCAACTGGGGAAAAATATCAGTGCCGTCACAAACTTTGCCCAGCGCTACCCCGGCCGGGTCACTTTTTTGCTGGCACCTTCGGCCAGCGATATCTACCCGGAAATGCTGCCAGCCAATGCCCCCATGGTGGACGAAGATGCCATACTGGATGACATTTTTGCCCAAGTGCAGGCCAGCGGGGCGGATGTGATCGATATGCGCGACGATTACCGCGCCAATAAGGACCAGTATCTGTACTTTAAGACCGACCACCACTGGACACCGGATGGTGCTTACCGCGCATACCAGCAGTTCTGTACGCTGAAAAATCTGACGCCGTTTGACTGCAATGTCTATACCAAAATTACCGTCCCCGATTTTTACGGCACGCATTATTCTGCTACGCGGCGCTGGAATGCACAGGCAGACAGTTTCAGCTATTATGATCTGCCCAACCAGATGACGGTTTATAAAGTAAACGGCGAAGCAGATTATGAACCGGTGAAAACCGAGGGCCTGATGAACCTTGCCAAGCTGGATACTCGTGACAAGTATGGAGCTTTTTTGGATGGCAACAACGGTTATTCGGTAATTGAGGGCAACGGGACGGGCAGCATCCTGGTGGTAAAGGACAGCTATGCCAACAGCTTTATCCCCTACCTGACGGCGAATTATGCGAAAATTGGCGTGGTGGATTTCCGCGGGCTGGCCTATGGGTTAGATTCCACGATTGAAAAAGAGGGTTATGACCAAATCTTGATCCTGTATAACTTCCAGACTTTTATTTCTGACAACAAAGTGATTTATCTGGACCGCCCCACAACGCTGAAGTAAAAACGCCGCAGCCCGCCTGCATTTTGCAGGGCATCCAGCTTGTGCCGGGGAAATGTGATTTTGCGGGAACCTGCAGGAATCCATTTTGAACAGGCGGCCAATAGAAATGCCGATGCTTTAGCCTACGAATCTCACTGTGAGGTATACCGCATGGAACACCAACCTTTTACCATTGCGCAAATGCGCCCCATCCGTGATTGTATGACAGTCTCCCGCCCGGCAAACCTTGGCAAAGAGGTGCCGGTCACCTGGTTTTCCCTTGGGGCGGGTACTACCATTACGCCGGAAAGCTATGACTGTACGACCCTGTATGTGGGTGCTATGGGCAACGGCCGCTTTATCTTAGGCGAAGATGGCCGGGCAGTTCCCTTTGCGGGGGATGATTTTCTGGCTGTTCCGCCCAAAACACTGTGTGGAACCAGCACGGATATCGGTATGATCTATACTGAAATTATTTTGAAAAAGGAGAATACTATCCTGAACAACATCATCAAAGCTGGCCAGCCCACAGCCCTGAAAGACCTGATTTCTTACGAAAAGGGCAGCATTGCCAATGTTGACCTTGTCCACGCAGACAACATGAAGTTTGTGCTGATGGCATTCGATGCGGGCACCAGCCTGCCCCCACACCGCGCCCCCGGCAACGCCATCCTGACCGCACTGGAAGGCAAAGCAATCATTGACTATGAGGGTCAGGATTACGAGCTGAACGCAGGCGAAAGTTTCCGCTTTGACAAAAACGGCCTGCACAGCGTTACCCCGCAAGGCAAGTTCAAAATGAGCCTGCTGCTTGTGATTGAGTAAAATCAAACCATAAATCGCATTCCCCCGATGCAGAAGATAACCCTTTTGCATCGGGGGAATTTTTATTGGGAAAGTAGTGTGGAATCGTACGGTTCAGCCCTTTAGGGCAATACCGCATAATTCTAAGTGCCGATACGGCGAGCGAGGTGCGGCAGA
>OGQP01001062.1_pt1 | contig 17054 bp, 13 predicted proteins | sample 1553251 | NCBI WGS metagenome assembly OGQP01 (sample SAMEA2580016, study PRJEB22360) | human gut metagenome | biome: human gut; feature: human-associated habitat; material: faeces | place: Denmark | collected 2008/2010 | reverse complement strand
AAGAGATATGGGTATAACTGGGCAAATCTGTGGCTGATATACATTCCATGGCATTTTCCATTGCAATTTGATGAGTCCATTACAGGTGCATCAGAAAAAGCAGAGATAGCGTTTCAAGAACAATATCCTGCCGTTTATCAGCATATGTTGAAATACAAAGAGCCTCTTTCTAAACGTAATAAAGCAGAAACTGGCATCAGATATGAATGGTATGCCATGCAAAGATGGGGTGCTAAGTATTGGGAGGATTTTTCTAAGCCAAAAATAGTCTACATGGAGATACAAACGGATAATCCCACAGAAGGTTATCCTTTTCCATGTTTTTCTTTCGACGAAAGAAATTCTATAGCTCTGAATACTGCATATATAATGTGTAGCGATTCTGTTGATGTGCGATACATTTTAGGTGTACTTAACTCATCGGTAGGGCGTATGATGGCAAGGTTTTATGTTACACAACTTCAAGAACGCCAGTTTAGAATGTTGGCACAGTATTTGGCAAATTTCCCAATCTCACAAGCAACGTCCAGTGTTCAGAATAAGATCATTGAATGTGTGCAAGAATGCTTATCTCATGAGACGGAAAATGTTAAAGATATAATCAACAAGATGGTTTATGAAATATACCATTTTGACGAATCTGAAGTTACTTATATAGAAAGACTCTAAACTATCATTGAGAATGGAGGTTATTTGCCTCCATTCTCGATATATATTATCTCATCTTTTGTTAAGTGATATAATTTGTAAATATCTAAGTCGCTAATATTGTTTCCATTTATTGAAATTGAACTTGGAACGGGCAATTTTATCAAAGCATGCTTGTTATATTGGTAGCCATGTTCCCCAAGTTCAACACTTGAAAATATCTTTCGATATGCGACCTCAAACAATTTACAAGACAAAATCTGTTGTAAAAATTCAGCCTTGTTTGAGATAAGCATAAAGCATGTTTTATCAATGAAATACCCATTTTCATCAAATGCGAAAAATGCCCCCATCGTGGTCTCGGGATAAATGATTTTTGGCTTAGAAAAATCCTCCCAATAAAAGCTTTTTGTACATTTTGTCTTTCATAGACGATAATTTTATATCGATTGTATCTTTCATAGACGATAAAATATGTATCTTTGCAATAGTTTTTAGTATTAGCACGAAAAAGATATGACAAAAGATTTAATAAAATTGCTTATCTCTGAATATCAAGCATACGTATCACAAGTAGAACTCATTCCTCGTGAGGTGGAACTTGTGGACGGACTTAATTATGTGTTTGTTGGATTGAGGCATGCTGGAAAATCTTACTTGATGTTCCAACGCATTGCACAATTGATAGAGCAAGGGCATAAGAAAGAGGAAATTTTATATTTCAATTTTGAGGATGACCGAATAGATTCTTTAGATGTCAAAGATCTTGACTTGATAAAAACGTGCTATGAAGAGATGTATGATTCTCGTCCAATATTCTTCTTGGATGAGATACAATTGGTTGATAGATGGGAAAAGTTTGCTCGTAGGTTAGCAGACCAAAAATATCAAGTATATATCACTGGCAGCAATGCCAAAATGCTGAGTAGTGAGATTGCCACTACGCTTGGTGGCAGATATATGATACATGAAGTGTATCCTTATTCCTTCCAAGAGTATTTGAATGCCAATGGTATTGATATACATGAAAAGAACGCAATATTTACGTTCGGAAAACAGATTGTAAAGTTGGCAAACACTTATTTTCAACATGGTGGTTTGCCTGAAACGGTAGATATGAAAGAACCTCGTTCATGGATGAGCAATCTGTTTAGTAAAATATTCTTTGGCGATTTAGTTGCAAGATACAGGATACGTAACGATTACGCATTGCGTGTGATGATACGCAAAATGGCTGAGAGTGTTAAGCAACCTCTTTCATACAACAGAATTGCAAGCATAGTTAGTAGTACGGGAAAAAAACTTAGTACAGACGCAGCGATAGACTATGTAGAATATATGACTGAAACTTGGCTCATTTTACCCTACGAGAATCTATACGGAAAGTTGCAGGATAAGGAATCGAATCGCAAATATTATTTTACAGATAACGGCTTGCTGCATCTTTTTCTTATTGACGCCAACACGTCTTTGCTTGAAAACATAGTAGCGGTAACGCTCAGACGCAAATATGGTGATGGAAGTTATTTTTGGAATAGTAAGAATGCCGAAGTGGATTTTGTCGTTCCAGAAGAGGGCTTGGCAGTACAAGTGTCATATTCAATGGCTGATGTTGACACTTTCAAGCGTGAAACAGATGCCCTGATAAAGCTTGGTTCTGTTCAATCAATCACCAAAATGGTAGTTGTTACCATGGAGGAAGAGAGTTGCGTAGAAAAAGATGGATACCATATAGAGCTCGTTCCTTTATGGAAATGGCTACTTAGATTCTAACACATTGGGAGGATTTTTCTAAGCCAAAAATCGTATATCCAAATATGACAAAGTATATGCCGTTTGTTTATGACGAAAGCAGATTTCTTACCAATCAAAAATGCTTCATCATTACAGGTGGCTGCATGGCATACTTAACTGCATTTTTCAATTCTTCTATATTCAAATTCTGTTTCCGAGATTCATTCCCTGAACTTCAGGGTGGCACAAGAGAATTGAGTAAAATATTTTTTGATAAGATACCGATAAAGAAAATTACGCCTGAGCAGAATGAAGCTTTTAGAAAAGCTGTTACCTCAATTCAATTAGATTATACAAAAGAATCAGCAGTTTCTATAGACACTATGCTATTCGATTTGTATAATCTAACGAATGAGGAACGTAAAGTTATAGGATATATTGAGATTAAGTGAAATTTTCTTCAATATATCTCTGCTCTTCATGAGATAAGCCATAAAGATTAAATATCTTTTGGCTTATCTCGTTTTCTATATCATCAGAGCAATTTGCTATCATCATTTCTAATAGCCTTTTAAATTCTATGTTAAGTTCATGCGTCACTGAAGGCAACTTTATTGGCTCCACGGCTTGCACACTTATAAGCAAGTCTCCAGTTCCTGTTTTAGGAGCATCTTTTAGTAAATAGTGTCCCATTGGAGTATTTAAAATACAGCAAACGAATTCTATGTTATTTCCTATTGCAAAACATGTACTGTCTAATCCTAAAGCCTCATTGTCATTGTAGCAGAATCTAAGTATTGAGCCAACTCGTTTCCATAAAATTTTTGGCTTAGAAAAATCCTCCAAATAAGCGCAATTACGTAGGTTATATGGAGTGTCGCCCTTATCAGCGCGTTTCGATATTTTATCCCAATATTGGTCAAGATGAGCCTTTATAGCAGGATAATCTTCTATATGTACACGTTCCAACTTACCACGAATACCATTGTGGGTATTGATCAACCACAGATTTGCCCAGTTATACCCATATCTCTTGATGTCCCTGCCTCGCAGAATCGGTCGAATAAGTTCAGCCGTTCTTGTACGCTCATCCTCAGTCTGGCAATTCGCAAGAATTTCATCACGTTTCTCTGTTGATATGATGAAGGCTTCATTATATCCTGTCAAAACTCCACGATAAATGTTTATATCCCAATCTTTGAGTGGTGTCCCCACTGCTTCTATTTTTCGCTTGATGCTTTGCTCAATAGGCGAAAGTATCACCCACGAATCAGAGTTGGAGAACTCGCACACCGACCCACTTTGCTGCACGAAAACGCTCAAATTCTTCACGCTATCTTTGTTCTGCTTGTTGGTTACAGCACATAGTGTCTTGTGCTCGTTTGCTGCCTTAGCAAAGAGCAGAATATTAGTATCAACAGTTGCGCTCTCAAAGATTTTGACTCCGGCAAAGTCAATGAGTAGCATAGGGTTCGTATTATTGGCAAAGAATTCACGCGTCTTCTCACCATATCCAGCACGCATCCATTTGTTGGATGTGATATAACAAAGATGTCCATTGGGCTTAAGCAACTGATAGCCACGTTCGTAGAAAAGGCAATAAATATCACCTGTACGAGCATATGTCTTATAATTGCATGGAGCATAAAGTTGAGCCAACTCGCCACCATTGTTCTGCAACTGGATGTATGGAGGATTGCCGATGACAATGTCAAAGCCGTCATTCACTCCGAACATCCATGCAGGGTCGAAGAACTCTGCAACTGCATTTTGGTCGTATGGATTCCATGCAGCAAGTTGCTTTGCATCCTCTGGAGCAAAGTCGTTGTCTTGCTCCAATAACTTAGCCAATTTCTCACGTAATTGTTTGTCTTTCTCTCGCAATGTACTTTTGCGATAAGCGGTTTTGGCAGAAAAATGCTCATGACGTATTTCTGTCAGTTCTTTCTTCGTTGGCTCGATTTCTGGGTTCTCAAACAAGTTATGCGATTCCTGTTTTTTCTTTGCTATTAGTGAATTGGCTGCCACAAACTTCGTTTCAAGGTTTGGCAATGTAGGAATGCCAAAGTTTGGCTTAGTAGCATCTTTCTCACAATTGCAAATAAGAGAGATGAAGAAGCGAAGTTTTGTTATCTGCGCTGCGATACTTTGAATATCACTGCCATATATGCAGTTTTCAATGATGGCCAACTTCATTTCATAGATATTCTCGTCTGGAGTTATATGGCAAAGAATATCTATCATTCTGTTAAGCAATCCCATAGGGAACGCTCCCGATCCACAAGCAGGGTCGAGTATCTTGATTGACTTTAGTTTTTCTGCAATGGTTTTATAATCAGCCTCTTTTGTCTTGTCATACACGAACTCAGGAGAGAAGAGTGAACGCACAAATGCCGTATTGCCCAAGTATGAAATAAGGCTTTCGTCCACCATATAGTTCACAATCTCGCGAGGCGTATAGAAAGAACCGCTTTGGTTACGAGCCGTTTCTTTTGTTTCAGGATTGTACGCACCCAAAAGGTTCTCAAACACCTTGCCAAGCAATTCTGGGTCGAGAGCCACTTGCTGCTCCTCTGGAGAATTTTCCTCTATGGTAAAATTATATCGGCTAAGGATGGATATAAGACCTTTTTCTGGTTCAAAGAACAGGATGTTTGGCACAACTGCACGATTGCGGTAACGACCATCGGCAAATTTCTTGTCGTTACGGCTGAAACCATCATAGTTGTATGACTGTTCTACGCCATCGATAGTCTTTGTTTTGTCAAGACACTCGAAAAGACCGCCATTAAGGAATGGCACTTCAGAGAACAACTTTATCACTTCATCTTCACTGATTGTGAACATTTCCGCATAGCGATAGAGCGTCTTAATGTCTTTCTTGACGTTGGTGGCGAACTTACGTTTATTACCCTGCTCATCTTCTATTGCACGGTTTAGAGTGCCGAAGAATAGGTTCTGGAGAATGGCATTGTAGTAGTTTCCAACTACGGCACTATTAGGATCAAAATCCTTCAATATGGTTTCAAGGAAATCAACGTCAAAGATTTTATTAGGCACAAGTTCTTTCTGCTTGATAAACCAAACAAACATAATTCGGGTTATCAAGCGTATGATCTTAGTCTCAATGTCCTCTCTGTCATCTGCCTCGGTAGATGTGTTGTTCGGGAAATATACTCCAGATGTAGGATCTACAGCCCATTGATACCACTCATACAAGTCTTTGTAGAATTGCTTGGTAAGAGCCTCAACGGAGAACGCTGCCGTAACATCGCTTAGAGCTAATTTGCTATTCTTCAACACTCCAAATTGCTCTATTGCAGTACGGCATCCACGTCCCTCACCAAGAAGATATGTATAACGTTTGGTGTTAGTGGATAGTTTTTCGTATACCCCATTTCGATTAAATCCCCATGTCTCGCTGACATAAGAGAAGCGCAGGACACTTTCATTCTTTCGATAGCAGAACAAAAATGCGCCAGCGTAACCCATGTCACGCCAGTCTTTTGTGAGCATATCACGTATGCCTGCTCTGTTTCTCTCAATATCTACTTTGTCTGAAAGTTCCACCTCATATATGGCAAGGGCCTCACCATCAGAAAGAGAAATTTTTCCCAGGTTGAGTGCGCTTTTTGCCAATCGGCTATTCGCTTTCACTTCCTTTGGGCTCCGCCAAAAGCTGACATTGTTGAGAAATATGTCATGAAGCAGTTGCTGCCATGCCTCACGATTATATTTTGACTCTATTATTTCTTTATAGTTCATATTGTATTGTTATTTGAACGATTCTGATAATATTATCTCAGCGTTGGTTTCTTGTTCATTCAACTGTGACTCTTGCGCCATGTAGTAAGCGGAATATTTCTTAGCCATTTCTATGATTTCAGCTAATGCTTCATCATGGGTCATTCGCGACTTTCCGCTTGTGCGTCTCAAGTCTTTCTGAATACGTTGCAAACGCTTTGGTATGTAGGTTATAACACCACGCTCTGCCAAAGTTTTGAGCTGAACAACTTTCAGATACAGTTCATTGTCATCTATTTCACGGATAAAGTTATTCAACAGACTTACCGCAGTACTTACTTGCGCACCAAGTGTGGCCTGAGTGTCTTGCGAAGTCTCTTGTGCTCGCATTTCCTCATCTCGCATGGCACGGAATTTCTGCAAAGCCATGTTGATATGTTTGTGATGTTGTTCTATGCGCTCTACAGGCAGCTCTTCTGTAGATGCCTTAAAGTATTTCAACGCATCAAGCACAGATAGTTCCTTGGCTGTTTCCGAAACAAGGAAGAACACTTTTCTGAAATTCGTCTTGAGGAAAACAAGTGTGTCGCCAGACAAGGTTACACCTTCTACCGTGCGCTTCTCTCTACCAGTACGACTTCGCAACGACAATTTTTCAATTCGGTTATACTCTCTGCGATTTGTCTTGTATAGAGTTCGAAGTTCCTCATAGAAAGGCAACTCTTGATTTGCTTCTTCCTTTTGCCTCTTCATTCCCTCGTCAAACAACTTGGTCAAGTCGCGGTCAAGGATTTCCTGTTGTGAGTAAATTTGATTGTCCTCGCCAAAAGTTGAGTGGAATGTTTGTATCTTACTCAGTGCTATCTGGTTGAGGTTTATCTCCCTGTTACCCTCACGAGAAGGATAAAACACATAATTATATATGTGCTTAGACGCAGAACCAATACGATTAACACGACCTATACGTTGCATCAGACGTGTACTGTTCCATGGTGTGTCATAGTTGACTATGACATTGGCACGATGCAAGTTAACGCCCTCTGCTAAAACGTCCGTAGTGAGGATTATATTGTAATCGTTGAGCTTTGTTTTATAGTTTGCATCAAAGTTTTCTCGGATCGTTTTGAACAGCTTACTACGATTATCAGCCGAGATCACTAATACATCTTTGCGATTTATGCGCCGTTCAAGATATTTTACTGTGTCAACAGACTCAGAGAAAACGACAAGTTTTTGTTCGGAATTACGGTCTTCTTTGAACAATTCATGCTTGAGCAATTCATTGAATTTTGCGAACTTAGAATCGTCTGCGTCAGTTATCTTTTCCCATGCCTTGCACATTCTTTCCAATGTGTCTTGGTCGCTTTGCAGCATCTCTATAAATTCTGGTTCAAAGTCTTCTGCCTTAAATACAGAATTCTTGGGGTTGTCCTCAGCTTTGGCATTGAGCTTTTCTTCAATTTCCTCGTCAGTATATCCCGACTCCAGCAGGTTGTTGATGTCAAGGTCTGGAGCAATAAACACCTTGTCTCGATTGAACATATCAAGCATATTTTGGTTGGCTTGACGGAAATTGCTAAGTGAGACTTGGAACGCATAAAAACTGCTTTCCAGTCGCTTGACAAGACCATTCTTGCGAATGCCAGCCAAACTACGGCTTATAAGCTCTGCATTGTCATACAAACCATTAGACACTTCTGGGTTCAAATATGCAATGGCTTGATAACGAGCATAAGTCAACTCCTTGTCGAGAGTCTGCATGGCACTTTCAAACAAGTCGGCAAGATGCTCGTTTAGTTCATAACTGCTCGCATTAGGTCGTTCAACCTTTGGAAATCCGTTCACGTCTTTGTTGTAGCGTGCCACGCTTTCAATATCTGTTCTTGTGCGGCGTACAGTCAATGGCTTTATAACACGATCTCGTACATGTTCTGCCAGTTTTTTGAATTGCGTAACATCAAAATTAGGATCTTTTCTCAACTGCTGGAATTCCTTAATCAATGGAGAAAAGAATGCTGTCAAGTTTGCCACACCATCAATAGTACAACGGCGTGGGTCTTGGAAAAGCTGTATCTCGTTATAAATATCAGCAGGTGTATTATTCATTGGTGTTGCAGAAATAAGCATCACTTTTTTCTTGTAGCCTGGTATATTGCCTTGCTCAATACGTGGCATCTTACATATTTCCTGCAACTGTTCAAATGCAGATGTGGTGTGTGAACGAAACTTGTGCGCCTCGTCCACTAATATCAAGTCGTATTCATCTGCATTCCAATAATTGTAGTTCTCTTCATCAAGTACTTTTGACAAGCTACCATTAGTAACGAATTTGGCGTATTTGTCTATGCCAAAATCTTTAAATGTAGCCTTCCAGTTTTGTTCTACTGCTGGTGGATATACAACAAGTATCTTTGTCTTGTCACGTCCATTCTCTATCAAGAATTTCTTGGCAATCATTGTTGCAATAACGGTCTTTCCTAAACCCACAACGTCAGCAAGGAAGAAACCATCATATCTAATCAACTTTTGATAGCCTTCAACTACCGCATCCATCTGATAGTCATACTTAGTATAACCCTCAGGCATGTCAAATGGATTATTGTCATCTGTCGCTAAAACACGGTCAGAAAAATATTCCATAAGCATCTTGATGTAAAGGTCATAAGGCTTTACATCTCCTTTCAGATATGTTCTGTCAACAGAGGCTTTTACATCTTCTGCTGTAATAGCGCAGCCTTCTGCTTCTTTCCACAATTGCTCGAATTCATCCTTTGCAAACTTAACATCATCATATCTATCAAGTTTTACATTAAACTCATACTGCTTATCTTCTGATATACCAAGTCCATTACCAGACAAATTGCTGGATCCTGTAATGGCAACTCCCTGCGAATATTGGTTGAAATCGTCAGGATAAAGAATGTATAATTTTGCATGAATCTTTTTAGATGGATGCGCACGAAGTTCAAGTTTGCCATCTATTAAGTCTTGAATCATTTGGAACATTCCATCTTCTACTTCTTTCTTGTAATTGGAAGATTCTATGTCTCTACGGATTTTTCGCAAACACTCTTCTCTTACTTCTTCTTCCGCACCAAAGAAAATTCTTCCTTGGTTTGCTGCTTGCGCAATGTATTTGTCCACATCTATTCCGATGAGGATTCTAACTCGATTTATGTTGTCCAAAAACGGACGCAAAGAGAAATAACCTGATGCTCTCAAAAATCCAACTACTGCATCAAGATTCTTGATGTATTGATTATGCTGCAAAATGCCCTCAAACTCTTTCATGAGGGTATTGCCATTCTTGTTCGTGAAGAAATTAGAATGTATTATTGAAGGGGTACTTTCTGTTGTCATTGTTAAAGTTCTTTTTAATTTGCTGCTTAATCAGCCTGATTGCAATTATATCTAACGGCAAATTTAACAAAAATCAACGACATACACAAGTTAATTAAACTTTTATGAACGTTCAACAACTACCCTATCTCCACTACCTCAAGCCTATCGCCCTCAACGCGGAAGCGCACGTCGCGGTTGGCGAACTCCATGCCGTACACCTTCGTTGGGTTGTCGTGATACTGCGGACGAGGGTCGAGCGCGAGCACTTTCTCGAGCGAGGCAAGCTCTTCGGCTGTAAACTCTTTAGCTAAATGGTCGGGAAAGACGACGTGCAGACGGCGCGTGGCAGTGGTATCGACAAAACCGCTGCGGGCGTCGGGGTGCGAGTCGGCATAAGTGACGTAAGGCTTTATGTCATAGATAGGTGTGCCGTTCATGAGATCAGCACCAAGAACATGGATGAGCGGTCCGTTGGTTGCATCGTAGTCGATGCGGTCGATGCGCACGGAAGAGAGTCCTAAGCGGTTGGGGCGGAAAGGCGAACGAGTAGCAAAGACACCCACCTTAGTATTGCCACCAAGACGAGGCGGACGCACAACAGGGCTTGTCGCCTCCTGCCGGTTGGCAGAGAATTCCCATACAAGCCACAGATAGTCGAAGTCTTCCATGCCGCGCAGCGCATCGGCGTTGCGGTACTTCGGTACGAACTCTATCGTTCCGCGCAGCGTGTCGGCAAGTCCGCTCTGCTTCGGTATGCCGAACTTAGTGGCAAAGGGCGAACGGAAAAAAGCTACCGGTTCTATTTCCATTGTTTCAATTTTTATAAAATAGCATGGGAGGAAAGGGCTATGCATCTTGTGGACTGCGATATCATTACACCTTGTGGCTGCGATATCATTACATCTTGTGGCTGCGATATCATTACATCTTGTGGCTGCGTGGGTATGGCAGGATGCCATACCCTCCTACACAAATGTCACCATATCAACATCTCACCATATCAACACCTCAACATCTCAATTCACCGTGATGTGGAAGCATCCCTGCTTAACCTCGTACTTAACGAGACAACGCTTCTGCTCGCGCATATCGCGGAGCACCTCAGAGAGCACCCACTTCAGCGTGTCGTTGCGCACCTGTCGGCGGCGCGGTCCGTCAGGGTCTTCTACTGTGTGATAGCGATTGTAGCAGATGTCGAACGTGGTGCCGTAGAGGTGGCACGAGTTCTCAGTGGCGTTAGAGTTGCGTCGACGCAACTTCTCCACGTCCGCTTTGCTGCGCAGCACCGACGTAACGATCACCTTATGCAGCGGTATCTGCTTAGTCTGCAAACTGTCGAAGAAACTCTTGCCAATGTCCTGCAACAATATCGCAGCACGTGGCACAAGATAAGGTATGCTGCTACGCATACGGTCGTCAATGTGATAGAACGGATTGCTGCCCACATACACTAACTCCGACTTACGTCGCTCGGCATCAGCACGGTCGATGACTGCCTTCACACCATGACGAGTTGCAGCAGCAAGCTGTACATCATTCTGATCGGGAAAGGTATTGCCAAAATGAGGCACACTATATATGGGGTTCTTCACTGGAGTGCCGTCGGCAGCGAAGAAGCGCGAGGGACGACCCAACGGCTTGGGAGATAACGTCGGCACACTCGCCACATATTTCTTTGAGATTGCGGTTGTCGACGAAGCCAAGACTGCTTTTGCGCTATCAGCTACCGTCATGCTGTCAGCAACGACAGAACTATCTGCTACTGCGACATTGCCTGCTGGCGAAGATGCCACTTCGGGGTAGGCGCAACGCAACATGGCAAGCAAAACAACCGTCACGCCAAAACCCTGTAAGTATCTTTTAGAAGAAATATTCATCATAATGACTGCAAATTTAGACAAAATCGAGGAAAATACAAAACATGTGCTCTTGTTTTTATTGTTGATTATTTTGTATTATCTCCTATTTTCATTAACTTTGCATCCAAAATCGTACACTGAATATTTTGATAGAAAGACATATCATATTAGAGGATATCGACCCCGTAGTGTTCTACGGTGTTGGCAATGGGCATCTGCAGATAATAAAATCGCTCTATCCCAAGCTGCGCATAGTGGCACGCGACAACGTGATACGCGTGCTCGGTGACGAGGAGGAGATGGCAGCCTTCGAAGAAAACGTGGAGAAAATACGCCGTCATGTGCTGAAGTTCAACAACATCAACGATGAGGACATTCTCGACATCGTCAAGGGTAAGCAGACAAAAGCCGACAGCGTGAAGGGCGTTATCGTCTACAACATATCGGGCAAACCGATTAAGTGCAAAAGCGAGAACCAGCAACAGCTCGTGGATGCTTACGAGAAGAACGACATGATATTCGCTACAGGTCCTGCCGGAACTGGTAAGACCTACCTAAGCATAGCCCTCGCTGTGCGTGCACTGAAGGAGAAAACTATACGCAAGATTATACTCTCGCGTCCAGCTGTGGAGGCTGGCGAGAAACTCGGCTTCCTGCCTGGCGACATGAAGGACAAAATCGACCCGTATCTGCAACCGCTATACGACGCATTGGAAGACATGCTCCCTGCAGTGAAGCTGCAGGATATGATGGAGAAGAACATCATACAAATAGCTCCGCTCGCCTTCATGCGAGGCCGCACGCTTAGCGATGCCGTAGTGATTCTCGACGAGGCGCAGAACACTACACCGGCACAGATAAGAATGTTTCTCACCCGTATGGGATGGAACACAAAGATGATTATCACTGGCGATATGACGCAGATAGACCTGCCACGCGGACAGAAGAGCGGACTCACCGAAGCACTCGACATACTGAAGGACGTGGAAGGCATCGGCTTCGTAAAACTCGGACAGAAAGACATCGTAAGACATAAGCTTGTGACACGCATCGTGAATGCATACGACGCTCACGACAAAACTCAAAATGAGGCTCACGACAAAACTCAAAATTTAAAATAGTTATGAAAGCACTTACAAAGACCGATTTTCATTTCGAAGGTCAGAAAAACGTGTATCACGGAAAAGTTCGCGACGTGTATGACATCAACGACGACGTGATTGTAATGGTAGCAACCGACAGAATCTCTGCGTTTGACGTAATCCTACCAAAGGGTATTCCGTTCAAAGGACAGGTTCTGAACCAGATTGCAGCCAAGTTTCTTGATGCTACAACAGACATCTGCCCCAACTGGAAACTCGCTACACCAGACCCAATGGTTACTGTTGGTTTGAAATGCGAGGGTTTCCGAGTTGAAATGATCATCCGCTCTATCCTTACAGGCTCAGCTTGGCGCGCATACAAAGAGGGATGCCGCGAGCTTTGCGGCGTTAAGCTGCCAGAGGGTATGAAGGAAAACCAGCGATTCCCAGAACCTATCATCACTCCGACAACAAAAGCTGATGAGGGTCACGACCTCAACATCTCTAAGGAGGAAATCATCGCTCAGGGCATCGTAAGTGCTGAGGACTACGCTGTGATGGAAGACTACACACGTCGTATCTTCCAGCGCGGACAGGAGATGGCTGCACAGCGCGGTCTTATCCTCGTTGACACTAAGTACGAGTTCGGCAAGCGCGATGGTAAGGTATATCTCATTGACGAGATTCACACTCCCGACTCTTCACGCTACTTCTATGCTGACGGCTACGAGGAGAAGTTTGAGAAGGGCTTACCACAGAAGCAGCTCTCGAAGGAGTTTGTACGCCAGTGGCTCATCGAGCATGACTTTATGAACGAACCCGGACAGACAATGCCCGAAATCACAGACGAATATGCAGAGAGCGTAAGCGAACGTTATATCGAACTCTACGAGCACATCACTGGCGAGAAGTTCGACAAGACTGTTGAAGAGGGCGATATCGCAGCACGCATCGAGAAGAACGTAGCCGACTACCTCGCTACACGTAAGTAGCAATACATAATGGGTGCAGAATATTGGATGTTGGAGACTTGGTTCACCGACATCTGATATTCTACACCCTACATTATTATATATACATACATATTATAATACGCACCAAGACATCGCTTCGCAAAATGTAGCGATAGGTGAAATATAACGAACAACAACAATGGTTTACGGACAGGAAAAGATAAAGCCCTACAACGACAAAGAAGAAAAAGGGGCGCAGGTGGAACTGATGTTCGACAACATCGCACACTCGTATGACAAGCTCAACCACCGCCTGTCGTGGAACATTGACAAGTTGTGGCGCAAGAAAGCTCTCAACCGACTGAAAGCTTACAAACCACAAAGCATTCTTGACATAGCTACTGGTACGGGCGACTTCGCCATACAGGCGGCACAGATACTGAAGCCGACGAAGGTGACGGGCACAGATATCAGCGAGGGAATGATGAACGTGGGTAGGCAGAAGGTGAATACACTAAAGCTCGACAACGTGATATCGTTCGCCAAGGAAGACTGCATGGCGCTCTCGTTCGAAGGCAACACATTCGACGCTGTGACTGCAGCTTTCGGCATACGCAACTTCCAGAACCTCGATCAAGGACTGCGCGAGATGTGCCGAGTGCTGAAGCCAGGCGGACACCTCTGCATCGTGGAGTTGACATCACCCGTTAGCTTTCCAATGAAACAGTTATTCAAGATCTACTCGCACACAGTGCTACCAGTATACGGACGACTCATCTCTGGCGACAGTATGGCTTACTCTTACCTCACGGCTACCATCGAGGCGTTCCCACAAGGCGAGCGAATGGTGGAGATACTGAAAGCGGCAGGCTTCGCCGAAGCTTCGTTCAAGCGAATGACACTCGGCATCTGCACGCTCTATCTCGCAACAAAGTAAAGTGTCAACACCCCATCACCCCGTCAACACCTCACCCCATCAACACCTCACCCCATCAACATCTCACCCCATCAACATCTCACCCCATCAACATCTCAACATTCACACTATGGACAAGTACGGTTTAATCGGTTTCCCACTGGGACATTCCTTCTCCATCAGCTACTTCAACGAGAAGTTTACCAACGAGGGTATCAACGCTCGTTACATCAACTATGAGATTCCGCAGATAGAGGACTTGAAAGAGATACTCGCATCAAACCCAGAACTGTGCGGACTCAACGTCACTATCCCCTACAAGCAACAGGTAATACCCTACCTCGACGACCTTAGCCCCGAAGCACGCGCTATCGGTGCGGTCAACGTCATACGTGTGACACACAAGAACAAGAACGTTATACTGAAGGGATTTAACAGTGACGTAATCGGCTTCACACGTAGCATCGAGACAATGCTCGAACCTTACCATAAGAAGGCACTCATACTCGGCACCGGGGGGGCTTCCCTCGCCCCTTCATAAAATCTCAAGTCGCTCGGACTTGAGACACTATTTGTGAGTCGTACGAAGAAGCCTGGCTGCATAACATACGAGGAGGTGACACCAGAACTGATTAAGGAGTACAACGTCATCGTCAACTGCACCCCATTAGGCATGTACCCGAAGGCAGATACCTGTCCCAACTTGCCTTACGAGGCAATGGACTGCCACACCATACTTTACGACCTCATCTACAATCCGGACGAAACGCTTTTTATGAAGAAAGGCGCACGCTACGGGGCCAATACCAAGAACGGACTGGAGATGCTGTTGCTGCAGGCATTCGCAAGCTGGGACTTCTGGCATTGCAATGAATAGCTCTAAAAATAGGGTTGTCATAAGCAATAAATCACCGTAGACAATAAATCAAAACTCAGAAATAAAAATTCAAAACTCACAATATGGACACATCTAACAGATACATGATGCGCGGCGTAAGCGCAGCTAAAGAAGACGTACACAACGCCATCAAGAACATCGACAAGGGTCTCTATCCGCAGGCATTCTGCAAAATCATCCCCGACATCCTCGGTGGCGACCCCGAATACTGCAACATCATGCACGCCGACGGTGCTGGCACAAAGTCGTCGCTCGCCTACATGTACTGGAAAGAGACTGGCGACCTCAGCGTATGGAAGGGCGTGGCTCAGGACGCTATCGTTATGAACACCGACGACCTGCTCTGCGTGGGCGCAGTGGACAACATCCTCGTTTCGAGCACTATCGGACGCAACAAGATGGTTATCCCGGGTGAGGTTATCTCGGCTGTAATAAACGGCACCGACGAACTCCTCGAGGACTTGCGCAAAATGGGTGTAGGCGTTTACGCTACAGGCGGTGAGACAGCCGACGTTGGCGACCTTGTGCGCACTATCATCGTTGACTCTACCGTTACTTGTCGCATGAAACGCAGCGATGTCATTGACAACGCAAACATCCGCCCTGGCGACGTAATCGTAGGTTTGGCTTCATTTGGTCAGGCTACATACGAGAAGCAATACAACGGCGGTATGGGTTCTAACGGACTCACCAGCGCTCGCCACGACGTGTTCTCGAAGTATCTCGCCGAGAAGTATCCGGAAAGCTACGACCACGCTGTACCAGAGGAACTAGTATATAGCGGTGGCTGCCGTCTTGACGACAAAGTAGAGGGTGCACCGGTCACAGCCGGACAGCTCGTTCTCTCGCCGACACGTACATACGCTCCTGTCATCAAGCGCCTGCTTGACGAGCTGCGTCCAGAAATACATGGCATGGTTCACTGCACTGGCGGTGCACAAACCAAGGTGCTGCACTTCGTTGGCGAGAATTGTCGCGTAATCAAGGACAACATGTTCCCTATTCCACCGCTGTTCCGTCTCATTCAGGAGCAGAGCCACACCGACTGGAAGGAGATGTACAAGGTGTTCAACATGGGTCACCGCATGGAGATTTACGTACGTCCAGAGGTTGCTGAGCAGGTTATTGCAATAAGCAAGAGCTTCAACATCGACGCACAGATCGTAGGACGCATCGAAGAGGGCGAACGCTCGCTTCTCATCAAGTCTGAATACGGAGAGTTCGAATATTAATAAGAAGTTGTTATGTTGAAATGTTGAGATGGTGAGATAAGATGGTGATGTGGTGAGATGTTGAGGTGTTGACATATCTCACCATAACAACACCACAACATCTCAACACCTCAACACCTCAACACCTCAACATCTCACCATAACAACACCACAACACCCCACCATAACAACATAACACCATCTCAACATTAAATTTGACAAATGGCAGAAAACAACAATATATTAGAAAAACTCGACGGACTGGAGGCACGTTATGAGGAAGTATCAACCCTCATTACCGACCCTTCTGTAATCGCCGACCAGCAGCGTTACGTGAAACTGACAAAGGAGTATAAAGACCTTGAGGACATTATGAAACTCCGTCAGCAGTATATCAATTGTCTTAACGGCATTGCCGAGGCTAAGGATATCATTGACAACTGGGGCAGCTATTACAGATAGTATTAATTGGCAATTATAAAAAAAGCTTTAAAATTCTTAAACTATATGATATAATCTATGGAGCTATTTTATAAGGAGGTGTTTTTTGATGAAGCACGTTAAGACAATCAACACAAGAAATCTTAAGGAGTCCATGAAGAAGGGCGGCTGCGGCGAGTGCCAGACTTCCTGCCAGTCTGCATGTAAGACATCCTGCACAGTTGGA
>OGQP01001038.1_pt1 | contig 17251 bp, 12 predicted proteins | sample 1553251 | NCBI WGS metagenome assembly OGQP01 (sample SAMEA2580016, study PRJEB22360) | human gut metagenome | biome: human gut; feature: human-associated habitat; material: faeces | place: Denmark | collected 2008/2010 | reverse complement strand
GCGCCTGCGGTGATAGCAACGGGTGTCGGCAGTATCGCCGTCGTCAGCGCCATTACTCAAGCCGCAGACTGGCGTTTGGCAACGGCACAGTTGCTGGAAATTGCAGGAGTTGGCGATGAATGACCGTGACTTTATGCGTTATAGCCGCCAAATCCTGCTCGACGATATCGCTCTTGACGGGCAGCAAAAACTGCTCGACAGCCAGGTGCTGATTATTGGTCTTGGCGGGCTGGGTACACCTGCTGCGCTATACCTGGCGGGCGCTGGCGTCGGGACGCTGGTACTGGCAGATGACGACGATGTGCATTTAAGCAATCTGCAACGACAAATCCTCTTTACCACTGAAGATATCGATCGCCCGAAATCGCAGGTCAGCCATCAGCGACTGACACAGTTGAATCCCGATATTCAACTGACAGCATTACAACAACGGTTAACGGGTGAGGCGTTAAAAGATGCGGTTGCACAAGCCGATGTGGTGCTCGACTGTACCGACAATATGGCGACTCGTCAGGAGATTAATACCGCCTGCGTGGCACTCAACACGCCGCTTATCACCGCCAGCGCGGTCGGATTTGGCGGTCAGTTGATGGTACTGACGCCGCCCTGGGAGCAGGGGTGTTACCGCTGCCTGTGGCCAGATACCCAGGATCCAGAACGCAACTGCCGCACGGCGGGCGTGGTTGGCCCGGTGGTCGGGGTTATGGGCACTTTGCAGGCACTGGAAGCCATTAAGTTATTAAGCGGTATAGAGACGCCTGCGGGAGAACTCCGACTGTTCGACGGTAAGTCTAGCCAGTGGCGCAGCCTGGCGCTGCGCCGCGCTACAGGTTGCCCGGTATGCGGAGGAAGCAATGCAGATCCTGTTTAACGATCAACCGATGCAGTGCGCCGCCGGGCAAACGGTTCACGAACTACTGGAGCAACTCGACCAACGACAAGCGGGCGCGGCTCTGGCGATTAATCAGCAAATCGTCCCACGTGAGCAGTGGACGCAACATATCGTGCAGGATGGCGACCAGATCCTGCTTTTTCAGGTTATTGCAGGGGGTTGAGATGTTACGTATTGCGGACAAAACGTTTGATTCACATCTGTTTACCGGCACAGGGAAATTCGCTTCTTCACAACTGATGGTGGAGGCGATCCGCGCTTCCGGCAGCCAGCTGGTGACACTGGCGATGAAACGTGTCGACTTGCGCCAGCACAACGACGCTATCCTCGAACCGCTTATCGCGGCGGGTGTGACCCTGCTACCGAATACATCCGGGGCGAAAACAGCGGAAGAAGCCATTTTCGCCGCCCATCTGGCACGTGAAGCATTAGGCACAAACTGGCTAAAATTAGAGATTCACCCTGACGCCCGCTGGCTGTTGCCCGATCCCATCGAAACCCTGAAAGCCGCCGAAACGCTGGTACAACAGGGATTTGTCGTGCTGCCTTACTGCGGGGCCGATCCGGTATTGTGTAAACGTCTGGAAGAAGTCGGCTGTGCAGCGGTGATGCCGCTCGGCGCGCCGATTGGCTCGAATCAGGGGCTGGAAACCCGCGCCATGCTGGAGATTATTATCCAGCAGGCCACAGTTCCGGTGGTTGTCGATGCTGGCATCGGCGTTCCCAGCCATGCCGCGCAGGCGCTGGAAATGGGGGCCGACGCGGTGTTAGTGAATACGGCGATTGCCATCGCGGACGATCCCGTCAACATGGCGAAGGCATTTCGTCTGGCGGTAGAAGCAGGCCTGCTGGCACGTCAGTCCGGACCGGGCAGCCGCAGTCATTTTGCTCATGCCACCAGCCCGCTGACCGGATTTCTGGAGGCATCGGTATGAAAACCTTCAGCGATCGCTGGCGACAACTGGACTGGGACGACATCCGCCTGCGTATCAACGGCAAAACGGCTGCTGACGTAGAGCGGGCGCTAAATGCCTCGCAACTCACCCGCGACGATATGATGGCGCTGTTATCGCCAGCCGCCAGTGGCTATCTGGAACAACTGGCCCAACGGGCGCAGCGTCTGACCCGTCAGCGATTTGGCAACACAGTTAGTTTCTACGTCCCGCTTTATCTTTCCAATCTTTGCGCTAACGACTGCACGTACTGCGGATTCTCTATGAGCAACCGCATCAAGCGCAAAACGCTGGATGAAGCGGATATTGCCAGGGAAAGCGCCGCTATACGGGAGATGGGCTTTGAACATCTGCTTTTAGTCACTGGTGAACATCAGGCGAAAGTGGGGATGGATTACTTTCGTCGTCATCTCCCCGCCCTGCGTGAACAGTTCTCTTCACTACAAATGGAAGTGCAACCGCTGGCGGAGACGGAATACGCCGAGTTAAAGCAACTTGGTCTGGATGGCGTGATGGTTTATCAGGAGACATATCACGAGGCGACTTATGCCCGCCACCATCTGAAAGGCAAAAAACAGGACTTCTTCTGGCGGCTGGAAACGCCGGATCGGCTGGGGCGTGCAGGGATTGATAAGATTGGCCTCGGCGCACTAATTGGCCTTTCCGACAACTGGCGAGTTGACTGTTATATGGTTGCCGAACATTTGCTATGGCTGCAACAGCATTACTGGCAAAGCCGTTACTCTGTCTCCTTTCCGCGCCTGCGCCCGTGTACTGGCGGCATTGAGCCTGCGTCGATTATGGATGAACGCCAGTTAGTGCAAACCATCTGCGCCTTCCGGCTGCTTGCACCGGAGATTGAACTGTCACTCTCCACGCGGGAATCACCGTGGTTTCGCGATCGCGTGATTCCGCTGGCAATTAATAACGTCAGCGCTTTCTCGAAAACGCAGCCAGGTGGCTATGCCGACAATCACCCCGAGCTGGAACAGTTCTCACCACACGACGATCGCAGACCGGAAGCGGTTGCTGCCGCGTTAACCGCTCAGGGTTTGCAGCCGGTATGGAAAGACTGGGACAGCTATCTGGGACGCGCCTCGCAAAGGCCATGAGACGGAATGTAAGAACGTAAATTTATTCCGAGCCGCTACGGAAGATGAAAAACGCAAGGTTGTTGAAAGCGTTGTGTTTTTTTATGGTAGTGCCGTCAGCAGGAATGTTGTCCAGGGCGAAAAGCTTCTTCCTCGTTTCGCCCTGCCTTTCTTAAAAATTCCGTAATGCAAAGTCTGAAGCCATCGCCTGTTGAGCAATGAAAGAGATCTGATTGTAAGAGAGTAAATACTCAACTATGATAGAGACGAAAATAAGAACACATGTTCTCATCTTCCAGGATGCAGCAGACTGAAGAAATTCAGACATCCCGCAACCTGCGATTATCGCAAGGTCAAGGCAAAGTCCGGTAATGGCGTTCTGAATACCAGAGATAATTCTCTGGCGAAACCCACCTTAAGGTGGGTTTTGTTATTTTGAGGGCTGAGGAAGCTGCTTATTTCTCAATAAGTTGTAGGCAATGGTGAAAAATTTCACTGATTTACCTTTCTGTTTTTCAGAAATGGGATAAGCGCTAGTTACATGCAAACGAAGTTTTTTCTTTTCCCTGAAAGCCCTGAACGCAACAAAGTAAAATGCCTTGTCTCTTCCGTTTAAATCCACTTCAATCACGGCATAGCTACCATACCCAGCATGAATAACGTTGCTTTCTGGCAGCGCCAAAATGATTCTTTTTAAGTGTATGCGCGCTAAGTTATAACGGTGCTGGCAGAAGGGACGAGATTCTTTAGGCGCGTGGTACATTAACGATTGTTTTTCTTCGTTAGTCTGATGTTCATAATCTTTTGTGAAGCAGTGAAGAGAGTAGGTAACCCAGAAGCGATACTCTAAAGGCTCTTTGCCCTCATGATGCTGAACGTAGACAGCCTGATGAGCATCAAGAAATGATAAATCACGAATATCACCATCCGGATGTCCAAAAGGTCGCCACTTCTCCACTTCCTGTTTCATTCTCGTTCCTTAAGAAAGTCACACAGGAATAGTATCGAATTCTTGCCGAGCTTGACTCAATTAGTTCAGTCAGTTTCAGGATATTAGTCATCTCTACATTGATTATGAGTATCCAGAAATTCATTAAATATTCTGACAAATGCTCTTTCCCTAAACTCCCCCCATAAAAAAACCCGCCGAAGCGGGTTTTTACGTTATTTGCGGATTAACGATTACTCGTTATCAGAACCGCCCAGACCTGCGTTCAGCAGTTCTGCCAGGCTGGCAGATGCGTCTTCTGCAGTCACCTGCGGTGCAGCCGGAGCTTCACCCGCAGCACGGCGACGCATACGATCCTGGTGGTACGCGTAACCGGTACCTGCAGGGATCAGACGACCCACGATAACGTTCTCTTTCAGGCCGCGCAGTTCGTCGCGTTTGCCCGCAACGGCTGCTTCGGTCAGCACGCGAGTGGTCTCCTGGAACGATGCCGCGGAGATGAAGGACTCGGTTGCCAGAGACGCTTTGGTGATACCCAGCAGATCGCGGGAGTAAGTTGCACCCACTTTGCCGTTCGCTTCCAGTTCGCGGTTTGCGATCTTGACGCGAGAGTATTCAACCTGTTCGCCTTCCAGGAAGTCGGAGCTGCCCGCGTTAACGATGGTAGCTTTACGCAGCATCTGACGAACGATAACTTCGATGTGTTTATCGTTAATCTTAACGCCCTGCAGACGGTATACGTCCTGTACTTCGTTAACGATGTAACGAGTAACAGCATGAACACCACGCAGACGCAGAATGTCGTGCGGCGCTTCCGGACCGTCGGAAATTACGTCACCACGTTCTACACGTTCACCTTCGAACACGTTGAGCTGACGCCATTTCGGAATCATCTCTTCGTACGGATCGCTACCATCTACCGGGGTGATAACCAGACGACGTTTACCTTTGGTTTCTTTACCGAAGGAAACGATACCGCTGATTTCAGCCAGGATTGCCGGCTCTTTCGGACGACGTGCTTCGAACAGGTCCGCAACGCGCGGCAGACCACCGGTGATGTCCTTGGTACCGCCGGATTCCTGCGGAATACGCGCCAGGGTGTCACCAGAGCTGATCTGTACGCCATCTTCCAGCTGAACAATCGCTTTACCCGGCAGGAAGTACTGCGCTGGCATATCGGTACCCGGGATCAGAACGTCGTTACCCTGAGCATCAACGATTTTCAGTGCCGGACGCAGATCTTTACCACCTGCGGTACGTTCTGCGGAATCCAGAACCACCAGCGAAGACAGACCGGTCAATTCGTCGGTCTGACGCGTAATGGTCTGACCGTCGATCATGTCAGTAAAGCGTACAAAACCGCTTACTTCGGTGATAACCGGCATGGTGTGCGGGTCCCAGTTTGCAACGGTTTCGCCGCCAGCAACCTGTTCGCCATCGCCTTTCGCCAGTACCGCACCGTAAGGTACTTTGTAGCTTTCTTTGGTACGACCGAATTCGTCGATCAGTTTCAGTTCGGTGTTACGGGAAGTGATAACCAGTTTACCGCTGGAGTTCACAACCGACTTCACGTTGCTGAGCTTGATGCTACCTTTGTTTTTCACCTGGATGCTGGATTCAGCAGCCGCACGAGATGCCGCACCACCGATGTGGAACGTACGCATGGTCAGCTGTGTACCCGGTTCACCGATGGACTGTGCCGCGATAACACCGATTGCTTCACCTTTGTTGATGATGTGGCCACGCGCCAGGTCACGACCGTAGCAGTGCGCACATACACCAAAGTCGGTGTCACAAGATACAACAGAACGTACTTTAACCGCGTCGACAGAGTTCTCTTCCAGCAGGTCACACCACTGTTCGTGCAGCAGCGTGTTGCGCGGAACGAGGATATCAGCAGTACCCGGCTTCAGAACGTCTTCAGCAGTTACACGACCCAGTACGCGATCGCGCAGCGGCTCTTTAACGTCACCACCTTCGATAACCGGAGTCATCATGATACCTTCATGAGTACCACAATCGTCTTCGGTAACCACCAGGTCCTGCGCCACGTCAACCAGACGACGAGTCAGGTAACCGGAGTTCGCCGTTTTCAGTGCGGTATCCGCCAGACCTTTACGAGCACCGTGGGTGGAGATGAAGTACTGGAGTACGTTCAGACCTTCACGGAAGTTCGCGGTGATTGGCGTTTCGATGATGGAGCCATCCGGCTTCGCCATCAGACCACGCATACCAGCGAGCTGACGAATCTGTGCCGCAGAACCACGCGCACCGGAGTCGGCCATCATGTAGATGCTGTTGAAGGAAACCTGCTTCTCTTCCTGACCGTCACGGTTAATAACGGTTTCAGTTTGCAGGTTATCCATCATCGCTTTGGATACACGATCGTTCGCCGCAGCCCAGATATCGATAACTTTGTTGTAGCGTTCGCCCGCAGTTACCAGACCAGACTGGAACTGCTCCTGAATTTCAGCAACTTCTGCTTCTGCCTCGGAGATGATTTCGTGTTTCTTCTCCGGGATGACCATGTCATCGATACCAACAGATGCACCAGAACGCGCTGCATAGGCGAAGCCGGTGTACATGATCTGGTCCGCAAAAATAACGGTCGGTTTCAGACCGAGAATGCGGTAGCAGGTGTTCAGCATTTTGGAGATTGCTTTTTTACCCAGCGCCTGGTTGACGATGGAGTAAGGCAGACCTTTCGGTACAATCATCCACAGAATGGCACGGCCAACAGTCGTGTCTTTCAGGCTGGTTTTCGCTACTAATTCACCGTTAGCATCTTTTTCATACTCGGTGATACGCACTTTAACGCGCGCATGCAGAGAAGCCAGACCAGAGCGATACAGACGTTCTGCTTCTTTCGGGCCAGTCAGCACCATGCCTTCGCCTTTGGCGTTAACACAGTCACGGGTCATGTAGTACAGACCCAGTACAACGTCCTGAGACGGAACGATGATTGGTTCGCCGTTCGCCGGGGAAAGGATGTTGTTGGTAGACATCATCAGCGCACGCGCTTCCAGCTGGGCTTCCAGCGTCAGCGGTACGTGAACTGCCATCTGGTCACCATCGAAGTCGGCGTTATATGCCGCACAAACCAGCGGGTGCAGCTGGATAGCTTTACCTTCGATCAGTACCGGTTCAAATGCCTGGATACCCAGGCGGTGCAGAGTCGGTGCACGGTTCAGCAGTACCGGGTGTTCGCGGATAACTTCGTCCAGGATATCCCAAACGACAGCTTCTTCGCGCTCAACCATTTTCTTCGCAGCTTTAATGGTGGTAGCAAGACCACGCAGTTCCAGCTTGCCGTAGATGAACGGTTTGAACAGCTCCAGCGCCATTTTCTTCGGCAGACCGCACTGATGCAGACGCAGGTATGGACCTACGGTGATTACAGAACGACCGGAGTAGTCAACACGCTTACCGAGCAGGTTCTGACGGAAACGACCCTGTTTACCTTTGATCATGTCGGCCAAAGATTTCAGAGGACGTTTGTTAGAACCGGTGATCGCACGACCGCGACGACCGTTATCCAACAGGGCGTCAACCGCTTCCTGCAGCATACGTTTTTCGTTACGTACGATGATGTCCGGCGCAGCCAGATCCAGCAGACGTTTCAGACGGTTGTTACGGTTAATGACGCGACGATACAGATCGTTCAGGTCAGAAGTCGCGAAACGACCACCATCCAGCGGAACCAGCGGACGCAGATCTGGCGGCAGTACCGGCAGAACGGTCAGGATCATCCACTCTGGTTTGTTACCAGACTGAACGAACGCTTCCAGCAGTTTGATACGCTTGGTCAGCTTTTTACGCTTGGTTTCGGAGTTGGTTTCGTTCAGCTCTTCACGCAGCTGTTCGCACTCTTGCTCCAGATCCATGCTCTTCAGCAGGGCCTGGATTGCTTCCGCACCCATCTTCGCGTCGAATTCGTCACCGAACTCTTCCAGCGCGTCCAGATACTGCTCTTCAGTCAGGATCTGCTGACGCTCCAGGTTGGTCATACCGCCTTCAATAACCACATAGGATTCAAAGTACAGTACGCGTTCGATATCGCGCAGCGGCATATCGAGCAGCAGGCCGATACGGGACGGCAGCGATTTCAGGAACCAGATGTGCGCAGTCGGGGAAGCCAGTTCGATGTGGCCCATACGCTCACGGCGTACTTTAGTCTGGGTCACTTCAACGCCGCACTTCTCACAGATGACGCCACGGTGTTTCAGGCGCTTGTACTTACCGCACAGGCACTCGTAATCTTTTACCGGCCCAAAGATACGGGCGCAGAAAAGGCCGTCACGTTCTGGTTTGAACGTACGGTAGTTGATGGTTTCCGGCTTTTTAACTTCACCGAAAGACCATGAACGGATCATGTCTGGCGAAGCCAGAGCAATTTTGATCGCATCAAACTCTTCGGTTTTAGTCTGCGCTTTCAGAAACTTTAATAAATCTTTCACGGATTTGCTCCCGTCGGAGTTAGCACAATCCGCTGCCGGGTTTTACCCCGACAGCAGTGACCTGTTTGAGCGAGAATTACTCGTCTTCCAGTTCGATGTTGATACCCAGCGAACGAATCTCTTTCAACAATACGTTGAAGGATTCTGGCATGCCCGGCTCCATCTGATGGTTGCCGTCCACGATGTTTTTATACATCTTAGTACGACCGTTCACGTCATCAGACTTAACGGTGAGCATTTCCTGCAGGGTGTATGCTGCGCCGTATGCTTCCAGCGCCCACACTTCCATCTCCCCGAAACGCTGACCACCGAACTGTGCCTTACCACCCAGCGGCTGCTGAGTAACCAGGCTGTAAGAACCGGTGGAACGCGCGTGCATCTTGTCGTCGACCAGGTGGTTCAGTTTCAGCATGTACATGTAACCAACGGTTACCGGACGTTCGAACTGTTCACCAGTGCGACCATCGTACAGGCGGATCTGACCGGAAGTCGGCAGGTCGCCAAGTTTCAGCAGCTCTTTAATTTCTGCTTCTTTCGCACCGTCGAACACCGGCGTTGCGATTGGCATACCTTTGCGCAGGTTTTCAGCCAGACGCATAACTTCTTCATCGCTGAAGGTACTCAGGTCAACTTTCTGACGAACGTCAGCGCCCAGATCGTACGCACGCTGGATGAATTCGCGCAGTTTCGCGACTTCTTGCTGCTGTTTCAGCATGGCGTTGATCTTGTCGCCGATACCTTTCGCAGCCATACCCAGGTGGGTTTCGAGGATCTGACCGATGTTCATACGAGACGGTACGCCCAGCGGGTTCAGTACGATGTCTACCGGCGTACCGTTTTCATCGTAAGGCATATCTTCGATCGGGTTGATCTTAGAAATTACACCCTTGTTACCGTGACGACCTGCCATCTTGTCACCAGGCTGGATACGGCGTTTAACCGCCAGATATACCTTAACAATCTTCAGCACGCCCGGTGCCAGATCGTCGCCCTGGGTGATTTTGCGGCGTTTCGCTTCGAGTTTCTTCTCGAACTCGTGTTTCAGTTCGTCATACTGCTCAGCCAGCTGTTCCAGCTGATTTTGTTTCTCTTCGTCGGTCAGGCCCAGCTCCAGCCAGCGATCGCGCGGCAGTTTGTCGAGCTTCTCAGCTTCAACGCCACCGGCTACCAGCACAGCACGGATACGGCTGAACAGACCCGCTTCGAGGATCTGCAGTTCTTCAGACAGGTCTTTCTTCGCCTGTTTGAGCTGCATTTCTTCGATTTCCAGCGCACGTTTGTCTTTTTCTACGCCATCGCGAGTAAAGACCTGAACGTCGATAACCGTACCGGATACACCGTTTGGTACGCGCAGAGAAGAGTCTTTAACGTCAGACGCTTTCTCACCGAAGATCGCACGCAGCAGTTTTTCTTCTGGGGTCAGTTGAGTTTCACCTTTCGGCGTTACCTTACCAACCAGAATGTCGCCACCGGTCACTTCCGCACCAATGTAAACGATACCGGATTCATCCAGTTTGGAGAGCGCAGCTTCACCCACGTTCGGAATGTCAGCGGTGATCTCTTCCGGCCCCAGCTTGGTGTCACGGGACACACACGCCAGTTCCTGAATGTGGATGGTGGTGAAACGGTCTTCCTGAACAACACGCTCGGATACGAGGATGGAGTCTTCGAAGTTGTAACCATTCCACGGCATGAACGCTACGCGCATGTTCTGACCAAGCGCCAGTTCACCGAGGTCGGTGGACGGACCGTCTGCCAGCACGTCGCCACGTTCAACCGGTTCACCCAGAGACACACACGGCATCTGGTTGATACAGGTGTTCTGGTTAGAACGGGTGTATTTGGTCAGGTTGTAGATGTCGATACCTGCTTCACCCGGATACATCTCGTCTTCGTTAACTTTGATAACGATACGGGAAGCATCCACGTACTGAACGACACCACCACGTTTAGCTACCGCAGTTACACCGGAGTCAACGGCAACAGCACGTTCCATACCAGTACCAACCAGCGGCTTATCAGCGCGCAGAGTCGGAACGGCCTGACGTTGCATGTTCGCACCCATCAATGCACGGTTGGCGTCATCGTGTTCAAGGAACGGGATCAGGGACGCACCGACGGATACCACCTGCTGGGTGGATACGTCCATGTAGTCAACCTGGTCGCGGCTGAACAAGCTGGATTCGCCTTTGCTACGGCAAGTTACCAGGTCTTCTACGAAGTGGCCTTCTTCATCCAGGTTGGAGTTCGCCTGGGCGATAACGTAGTTGCCTTCTTCGATAGCAGACAGGTAGTGAATTTCGTCAGTTACAACACCGTCGGTCACTTTACGATACGGAGTCTCAAGGAAGCCGTATTCGTTAGTCTGTGCGTACACGGACAGAGAGTTGATCAGACCGATGTTCGGACCTTCAGGGGTTTCGATTGGACATACGCGACCGTAGTGAGTCGGGTGTACGTCTCGAACTTCGAAGCCTGCACGTTCACGGGTCAGACCGCCTGGGCCGAGTGCGGAGATACGACGTTTGTGCGTAATCTCAGACAGCGGGTTGTTCTGGTCCATAAACTGAGACAGCTGGCTGGAACCGAAGAACTCTTTCACTGCTGCGGAAATCGGCTTGGCGTTGATCATATCCTGAGGCATCAGGGTATCCAGATCGCCCAGAGACAGACGCTCTTTCACCGCACGCTCTACACGTACCAGGCCAACGCGGAACTGGTTTTCCGCCATTTCGCCAACGGAACGGATACGACGGTTGCCGAGGTGGTCGATATCATCGACTTCGCCTTTACCGTTACGGATATCGATGAGCTTTTTCATAACATCAATGATGTCGTCTTTGCTCAGGATACCGGAACCTTCGATTTCTTCGCGCAGCAGAGAACGGTTGAACTTCATACGACCAACCGCAGACAAGTCATAACGGTCTTCGGAGAAGAACAGGTTCTCGAACAGGCTTTCAGCTGCTTCACGAGTCGGCGGCTCGCCAGGGCGCATCATGCGGTAGATTTCTACCAGTGCGCTCAGACGGTCGTTAGTTGGGTCGACACGTAAGGTTTCAGAGATATATGGGCCGTGATCCAGATCGTTGGTGAACAGCGTTTCGATACGCTTGTGACCAGACTGGCTCAGCTTAGCCAGCAGATCCAGGCTCAGCTCCATGTTCGCAGCACAGATCAGCTCGCCGGTAGACTCATCAATATAGTCTTTAGCAACCACTTTACCTGCGATGTACTCAACCGGGACTTCGATCAGTTTGACGTCGTCTTTTTCCAGCTGGCGAATGTGGCGCGCAGTGATACGGCGGCCTTTTTCTACGTACACTTTACCGTTAGCTTCGATGTCGAAAGATGCGGTTTCACCACGCAGGCGTTCCGGCACCAGTTCCATCTGCAGCTTGTTATCACGGATTTCAAAGATAACTTTTTCAAAGAACAGGTCGAGGATCTGCTCTGTGGTGTAGTTCAGGGCACGCAGAATGATGGTCGCAGGCAGTTTACGGCGACGGTCAATACGTACGAACAGGTTGTCCTTCGGATCGAATTCGAAGTCCAGCCAGGAACCACGGTAAGGGATGATACGCGCGTTATACAGCACTTTACCCGAAGAGTGGGTTTTACCTTTGTCGGAGTCAAAGAAGACGCCCGGACTACGGTGCAGCTGGGAAACGATAACACGCTCAGTACCGTTGATAACAAAGGTACCGTTGTCTGTCATGAGCGGAATTTCGCCCATGTAGACTTCTTGTTCTTTAATGTCTTTTACGGTGCCTTCCGGCGCTTCGCGCTCATAGATCACCAGACGCAGTTTAACGCGCAGCGGTGCGGAATAGGTCACGCCACGGATTTGACATTCCTGGACGTCAAACACCGGTTCGCCAAGGCGGTAGCTGACGTATTGCAGCTCGGAATTACCGCTGTAGCTCTGAATCGGGAATACGGAACGGAAAGCAGCTTCCAGACCATACTGCCCTTCAGGATCTTGCTCGATAAATTTCTGAAACGAGTCAAGCTGGATAGAAAGGAGATAAGGTACATCCAGAACTTGTGGACGTTTACCAAAATCCTTACGAATACGTTTTTTCTCGGTATAGGAGTAAACCATAGGGTTCCTCAGCTCGCTGACAAGTCGACCCATCTGTCCATTGAGCGGACAGTTTGTGCAACACTATTTTGTTGACCGGAAAATGGAACACTTTCCGCAATGCCTGTTGCTATCACGCTTAAACCATTTCATTGCGATTTACACAGAACGGACGTCCTGTCGCAGTATATTAAGTCGTCGATAGAAACAAGCATTGAAAGGCACAGCAGTAGTCAAACAGTGTGAAACGCTACTGGCGCCTTACAGCGCAAAAAGGCTGGTGACTAAAAAGTCACCAGCCATCAGCCTGATTTCTCAGGCTGCAACCGGAAGGGTTGGCTTATTTAACTTCAACTTCAGCGCCAGCTTCTTCCAGAGCTTTTTTCAGTGCTTCTGCGTCGTCTTTGCTCACGCCTTCTTTCAGAGCAGCCGGTGCAGATTCTACCAGGTCTTTAGCTTCTTTCAGACCCAGGCCAGTTGCGCCACGTACTGCTTTGATAACAGCAACTTTGTTAGCGCCAGCAGCTTTCAGAATTACGTCGAATTCAGTTTTTTCTTCAGCAGCTTCAACCGGGCCAGCAGCTACAGCTACAGCAGCAGCAGCGGAAACACCGAATTTTTCTTCCATTGCAGAGATCAGTTCTACAACGTCCATTACAGACATAGCTGCAACTGCTTCAATGATTTGATCTTTAGTGATAGACATTTAAATTGTTCCTGAATATCAGAATAAGTTTATACGTAAGCGAATGCGTTAAAAAGATAACTGCGATTAAGCAGCTTCTTTCGCATCGCGTACAGCAGCCAGAGTACGAACCAGTTTGCCAGCCGAAGCTTCTTTCATGGTTGCCATCAGGCGTGCAATTGCTTCTTCGTAGGTCGGCAGAGTTGCCAGGCGGTCGATCTGAGACGCCGGGATCAGCTCACCTTCAAAGGCAGCGGCTTTGACCTCAAATTTTGCATTCGCTTTCGCGAACTCTTTGAACAGACGAGCAGCAGCGCCCGGGTGTTCCATAGAGTATGCAATCAGGGTCGGACCAACAAACGCGTCTTTCAGGCACTCGAACGGAGTACCTTCAACAGCACGGCGCAGCAGGGTGTTACGAACAACACGCATGTATACGCCAGCTTCGCGACCTGCTTTACGCAGTTCAGTCATTTTATCTACAGTTACGCCACGGGAATCCGCAACTACTGCAGACAGCGCGCCTTTGGCTACTTCGCTGACTTCAGCAACAATCGCTTGTTTGTCTTGAAGATTTAAAGCCATTAGCTTTGCTCCTGGATGTTTGCCAGAGAAAATCTCTGGAACTCACTTCACTCCTCCAAACGGAGAGAGCGTCTTAATTACGGTGAGCAGAAACAAGCCAGAATATAAAAGAATAATCTTAGCGTTCTGTCACCGTCTACGCAGGGGATTAAGTTTCTTGCGAAACTCCTGCGGTCTTCGACGGAGGCCTGGATAGGCCAGGCTCCAACGAACAAATCTTTTTAGCTGCTAACTTTCGTTAGCATACGTGGGGGTAAGATTGTAGACAAAATCACCGCCCACGTAAAGGCATTAGTTTACAGAAGCGCTCAGGCCAGCCTGGTCAACTGCAACACCTGCACCCATGGTGGTGGAGATGCTAACTTTCTTGATGTACACGCCTTTCGCCTGAGTCGGTTTTGCTTTTTTCAGCGCAACCAGCAGAGCTTCCAGGTTTTCTTTCAGTTTGTCAGCGTCAAAGTCCACTTTACCGATGGTGGTGTGGATGATGCCGTTTTTGTCGTTACGGTAACGAACCTGGCCAGCTTTAGCGTTTTTAACCGCTTCAGCAACGTTCGGCGTTACAGTACCCACTTTCGGGTTTGGCATCAGGCCGCGCGGCCCCAGAACCTGGCCCAGCTGGCCAACAACGCGCATTGCGTCCGGAGAAGCAATAACAACGTCAAAGTTCATTTCGCCTTTCTTGATCTGGTCAGCCAGATCTTCCATACCTACCAGTTCAGCACCTGCAGCTTTAGCAGCTTCAGCGTTTGCACCCTGGGTAAATACAGCTACGCGAACGGAACGGCCAGTACCGTGCGGCAGTACAGTTGCACCACGTACGTTCTGGTCAGATTTACGAGCGTCGATGCCGAGGTTAACAGCTACGTCCACGCTTTCTACGAATTTAGCAGTCGCCAGCTCTTTCAGCAGAGCGATAGCTTCGTTGATGTCGTACTGTTTGGTTGCATCAACTTTCTCGCGGATAACACGCATGCGCTTGGTCAGTTTAGCCATTTCTTAGTCCTCCACTACCAGGCCCATGGAACGTGCAGTACCTTCGATGGAGCGAGTCATCGCTTCAATGTCGGCACCAGTCATGTCGGCAGCTTTGGTCTGCGCGATTTCCTGCAGCTGAGCGCGGGAAATTTTACCCACTTTGTCTTTGTTCGGCTTACCGGAACCAGACTTGATACCAGCCGCTTTTTTCAGCAGAACTGCTGCCGGCGGAGTCTTGGTAACGAAAGTGAAAGAACGGTCAGCGTAAACGGTGATTACTACCGGAATCGGCAGACCTTTTTCGATGGAATCAGTTTTTGCGTTGAACGCTTTGCAGAATTCCATGATGTTTACGCCCTGCTGACCCAGAGCCGGACCTACTGGCGGACTCGGGTTAGCCATACCAGCTGCAACCTGCAGCTTGACATAGGCTTGTACTTTCTTAGCCATTATAAATTCCTCAAGTTGGGTAATAACGCCTCTGAGAGGCTCCCCGTGATATAAAAAATAGTTTTACGGGCAAGGCCCATAAAAACAAAAGGCGCGAAATTGTATTCCAATCTCGCGCCTTGTGCAACGATTAAATCGCCGCTTTTTTGATCGCTGGGTTAGGCTTTTTCAACCTGGCTGAAGTCCAGCTCTACCGGGGTCGCACGACCGAAGATAGAAACAGACACTTTCAGACGAGATTTCTCGTAATCCACTTCTTCAACAACACCGTTGAAGTCAGCGAACGGACCATCATTAACACGGACCATTTCACCCGGTTCAAACAACGTTTTCGGACGCGGCTTATCACCAACCTGCTGCAGGCGGTTCATAATCGCATCGACTTCTTTATCGCTGATTGGCGCAGGACGATCGGAAGTACCGCCGATGAAGCCCATCACACGCGGTACGCTGCGCACCAGGTGCCAGCTCGCGTCGTTCATCACCATCTGAACGAGGACGTAGCCAGGGAAGAATTTACGTTCGCTTTTGCGACGCTGACCGCCACGGATTTCAACCACTTCTTCGGTTGGTACCATGACTTCACCAAACAAATCTTCCATGTTGTGTAATTTGATATGCTCACGTAGCGACGTTGCTACGCGGCCTTCAAAACCGGAAAACGCCTGAACGACGTACCAGCGCTTTTTAGGAGCTTCAGACATCTCAGAACCTCAGGCCAGTGATAAAGGATACCAGGCGAACCAGAATACCATCCAGTCCCCACAGGATCAGTGACATTACTGCGGTAACCGCAGCCACAATCAGCGTGGTGTGCAATGTTTCCTGGCGAGTCGGCCAAATGACCTTACGGACTTCGGTACGCGCTTCACGGGCAAAAGCAACGGTAGCTTTACCTTTTGTCGTTAACAGCGCGACACCACCCGCTGCAGCAATCAGAATTACTACGGCCAGCGCACGCAGCGGCAGCATAATGTCGCGATAAAGGTAGTTGCCGACAATCGCCACCAGGAGCAATGCCACCACGACCCACTTCATCGCTTCCAGGCCGCGCCCGCTTCCTTGAGCTTCGGTATTCGCACTCATAAACCAACCTGTCAGAAGTATTCTACAAACATTTTCACCCCGCGATCGCGAGGCAAACCAAATCGAAACGCGTATTAGCTTTTCGGATTATACGCCCTCAACAGAGCCTGTCTCAGCAATGATTATGACAAAGAAAATCACTGATGAGCCAGGTTCTGGTACGAAAGCGTGCAAAAAGGGCATCAAATGATGCCCTTTTAGTGCGCATTGCGTCAAATGTTATCGGCAATTAGCTCAGAACTTTTGCTACAACGCCCGCGCCAACGGTACGGCCGCCTTCACGGATTGCGAAACGCAGACCGTCGTCCATCGCGATCGGGTGGATCAGGGTAACAACCATTTTGATGTTGTCGCCCGGCATTACCATCTCTACGCCTTCCGGCAGTTCGATGGTACCAGTCACGTCAGTAGTACGGAAGTAGAACTGCGGACGGTAGCCTTTGAAGAACGGAGTATGACGGCCGCCTTCATCTTTGGACAGAATGTACACTTCAGATTCGAACTTGGTGTGCGGCTTGATGGTGCCCGGCTTAGCCAGTACCTGACCACGTTCGATTTCTTCACGTTTGATACCACGCAGCAGAACACCTACGTTCTCACCAGCACGGCCTTCGTCCAGCAGTTTGCGGAACATTTCAACGCCAGTACAGGTAGACTTCTGAGTCTCTTTGATACCAACGATTTCAACTTCTTCACCAACTTTGATGATACCGCGTTCTACACGACCGGTAACAACGGTACCACGACCGGAGATGGAGAATACGTCTTCGATCGGCAGCAGGAACGGCTTGTCAATCGCACGCTCTGGTTCCGGAATGTAAGAATCCAGGAAGCCAGCCAGTTCCAGGATTTTCGCTTCCCACTCTGCGTCGCCTTCCAGCGCTTTCAGAGCAGAACCACGAACGATCGGAGTGTCGTCGCCCGGGAAGTCGTACTGAGACAGAAGTTCACGAACTTCCATTTCAACCAGTTCCAGCAGCTCTTCGTCATCAACCATGTCGCATTTGTTCAGGAACACGATGATGTACGGAACGCCTACCT
>OGQP01001036.1_pt1 | contig 17268 bp, 20 predicted proteins | sample 1553251 | NCBI WGS metagenome assembly OGQP01 (sample SAMEA2580016, study PRJEB22360) | human gut metagenome | biome: human gut; feature: human-associated habitat; material: faeces | place: Denmark | collected 2008/2010 | reverse complement strand
GCCATAGCCTCCACAATCGAATGCGGGTCGCCCTCCAATATGGAGCGATCCATAAAAGCGCCCGGGTCGCCCTCGTCCGCATTACAAACCACGTATTTTTGAGGCGCTTGTACCTTACGGGTAATCTGCCATTTCAAGCCTGTGGGGAAACCACCGCCCCCACGACCCCGTAAACCACTATCCATGATTTCCTTGATTACTTCCTCGGGAGTCATTTCCACAAGGGCTTTTCCTAACGCTACATAGCCGTCACGAGCGATATACTCATCGATATTCTCCGGGTTGATAAAGCCACAATTTCGAAGGGCGATTCGTAGCTGTTTCTTATAGAATCCGATATGCTTGGAGTCCGGAACCAGCTCACGGTTCTCTGGATTCATATAAAGTAACCGTTCCACTTTACGGCCTTTTACCAAATGCTCCCGTACGATCTCGTCCGTATCCGATGGTTGAACTTGTACGTAAAAAGTGTTATCGGGGATCATCTTAACCACCGGACCCTTCTCGCAGAAACCGAAGCATCCGGTACGGATCACTTGTGTATCCTCTAATCCGTATTGCTCGACGGCGGCTCTCAGATTCTCGATGATCTGCTCGCTTTGTGATGCACGGCAACCTGTGCCACCGCACACCAATATATAATTCGTGTATTGTGCCATTTATGTAAGATATTAAATTTCTTATTCGGGTTTTACGGTGGTGTAAGTTACAGGAATGATGCCGTCTACCAAGATACCCTTACGGATATACTTGTCTATGATCTCTTCTACTTTTGCCTTATCGACATAACCGAATACCAACGGCTCCTGACCCGGAAGCTTGATTTCGATAGTCGGTTCCGCATAACAATAGCCCATGCATCCGGTTTGAGTTACCAACGCATCGATTTTCTGCCGGTCTAAAACCTCGATAAAATAACTCATTATCTCCTTGGCTCCGGCAGCTATACCGCAAGTGGCCATAGAAACCTTAATTTGTACGAGCTGATCAGGGGTATTGCTTTTTTCACGCAGATCCAAAGACGCACGAAGAGATTCACGCATTTTCTTGAGATCATCTAATGTCTTTACTTTGTTCATGGTCATATTCTATTATTTAAGGAAAACACCGTAATGTCATTTGCACAAACATACGGAATCTCTTTCAAATAATATCATATTTCCGTGAATTTTTCTTCGACACGTGATTGAGATATCTTGGAATTGGGAGGTACACTATGGGTGAGCCAGATGTTACCCCCGATAATAGATCCTCGGCCAATAGTGATCCGTCCTAATATGGATGCGTTGGAATAAATGGTCACATAATCCTCGATGATCGGATGACGGGGTAAATCTATCGGAAGTCCTTCCTCGTCCAGCGTAAAACTCTTAGCTCCTAACGTCACACCTTGATAAAGGCGGACATGGTGTCCGATAATGGCGGTTTGTCCCACGACAATACCCGTTCCATGATCGATACTGAAATATTCTCCGATCTGCGCCCCGGGATGAATGTCGATCCCGGTTTGCGAGTGTGCCATTTCCGTAATGATACGCGGGAGTACCGGTACGCCTAGCTCGAATAATTCATGAGCGACCCGTTGATGTAAAAGCGCGTAGACCGCCGGATAACAGAATATAATCTCACTCACGCTCTTGGCTGCCGGATCACCATCCAAGATGGCCTTTACATCGGTGGACAGTAAATATTTGATATGAGGAATCCGGTTAATAAAAGCGATCGAGATATCGGAAGCCCGGTCCTTGGAATCACAACAACGCTCTACCTCAAAACAAAGTCCATTATATATTTGCTCTTGCAAGAGATCATAGATCTTTTCCAAATAGACTCCCGTATAATATTGGATAGAGCCTAATTGAGCCTCTTGTTCCGTACCAAAGAATCCGGGGAAGATAACCGTACGTAATAGGCGCATGATCTCATGCAACGTAGCGACTGAAGGCGATGGCTTCTGATGCAACGGGATATATTTGTATTCCGGTAGATCAGGAGCCGACAGCCGTTCTACGTTCTTCTGTATCTGTTCTAAAATCGCTGTTCTATTCATCTTTAATTATCCCAAGTAGGATCGTAACTGATTAATGAGTTAGAGGCATTGCCCAAACCGATATAGATATAATTATCCAAGACATACATGCAATGTACAGACCTGTTAGCCGCTGGTAACTGGGATTTCTGGCTCCAGTTCTGAGAGTCCGGATCATAGCGCCAAATATAACCGTCCCCGTCTACGCCATATACGTAATTACCATAAGCGATAGCACATAAAAGCATCCTTCCGGGGAACGAAGCCTCCTTTTCCCAAGCTACAGCGTTCTTGTCTGTAGACCAAAACTGTGTCGTATATTCCAAAGAAGGATCCGCTTTATTAATAATCCCCAGTCCGGCATATATACGGTCACCAATTACAACGGATATTCCGCCGTATTGTTTAATCGGGAAATTAGATTTCTTGCTCCAAACGAAAGCGCTCGGTTCATAAGTCCAGACTTCATCGATTAGTTCGTTACCTCTACGTCCACCTATGAGGAACGCCTGATCTTCCATTCTGCAACATGCCGCCCGATACATACCTTTAGGCCGTTGCTGGTCTGTTTGTACGGCGCTCCAAGAATTATCGGACGTGGAGTATACATATAAACTGTCACATATCTTTCCCGTGTTATCTAAACCACCAAAAGTCCATAGGCCAAATCCGATACTGAAACATGCTTGGCCCGATAATTTCTCAGGCTGAGACCTTAAGGGCAACCATTCTTTCTTAGAGGTCATATATCCCCAAAACTCATCGGTGTATTCCCTACCCGTGTCACCGCCTAATAAGAATCCCGTGCTATTAGCCAAGGTACAGAAAGAGGTAGATCCCGGTATCCGGAAAGCTCCCTCAAACCTTGCCCCTACTCCAAATATATCCGGAGTTTGGAAGCGAACTTCCTCTCCGTAAGCGATACCATTCTTATTTTTAGCGTAAGCTCTTAAATAATAGCTCGTGCCTCCTCTCAATTCCTTTATCGTACCCGTAAACGCTTGTGTACCGGAAGAAAGAGCTACCGCTCCTTCACAATTACCAAAGGCCGGACTAGGACTAGTTCCCCAACATACACCAGCCTCTGTAACCGGTGAGGCACCTTCGGCTAAGACCTCTCCTCCTACCCATGCGGTACCGTTTTTAATAGTAGACACCTCCTTTGTATTGACTGTAGGCAACTCACTTTCCAGAATCGTATGGATACCTTCGCCTGCGCTATAGGTAGTACCTAAAGCGTTTGTCGCATAAGCACGTACGTAATACCCTTTCTGCTGTTGCATATCATAGATTTTCCCGGCAAATTCTCCGATACCCGCTCCGCAAATAATCGTATCCCCATTTTCTATTGTCGGTGATTTATCAGTACTAAAGCAGAAACCACATGCCGTGATCGGAGAATCTCCCTCGCTTATTATTTCCATGGAGAACTCCGCATAGGTAAACTCTGTCGCTATTTTCTTGAATTTGTTATCATCTAATACAGGACGACCATTCGTAGTCTTAAAGGTCTCGACTTTCGCCCCGTTATACTCACCATATTTACTTTTTGCGTAAGCTCTAACGTAATAGGTAGTTTCCGGTTTTAAATCGGAGATCGTACAATAGAACGAATCGGCTTCCATGTCTATACGAATCGTGGAGTCAGATGCTGAAGGCTCCGGATTCAGCATTAAGTAAATACCCCTTTCCTCGATTTCGGCTTCTCCTTGTTTGGTTATCATACCTCCGCATTGAACGGAAGTAGACATCACGTTGACTGGAAATAAGGTCTTAACGCTTCCTAATCCATCTTTCGTCTTAAAAGGTAAAATCTCTCCATAAGCGGTATCTACCGCATTGATCGCATAGGCCCGGATATAGTAATCCAGATCATTGGTTAAGCCCTCGATCGTAGCCTCATATTTTACCTTACGCTTGGATACGGCTTTTTTATTTTTCTCTATCACAGTAAAGGTAGATTCCGTGCTCCAACAAAAACCGGCCTCTGTCACGGGAGCGCCGTTTTCTTGCAGGACCTCCCCCGATACTGTCACGGAACTAGCCGTGGACTTCAATATCTCGTCTGTCTTAACAGACGGTTTTTTAGCGTTTCGAATGCCACCATCTATATCCGGATCATTCACGCATCCGGCCATTAATAAAGCCGCAAATAGAATAGAGAAGAGTGAGTATATATGTTTCATAAATAATCAATATTAAAAGAATACACCTAAGCCAGCGTTTAGATCCAAGTACTTAAAATTAACCGTGTTGCATCCAACGCTAATAAATACAGAGTTCGTTATTTTCATCATCAAGTCAACCTCGGCAGCAACCCCTTTGTATGAGGAATCAATATTCCGGCACCATACCTCTCGTGTACTGTCGTAGTTTTCATAGGAATGGGTCGTGAACGAATGTAGTAAAGCTCTTTCACCATATCCCAAACCAACGGAGGCATATAACCACGGAAAGCATTTTACGATTAAACCGGCCGTTCCGGCTATACTATTTGTCTTCGAGGATTTACCTGTATTAAGCTCATAAGATTCCCCTTCCGAATTAGAGAACTTAATAATCTGCCCTTGGTTATTACATTCGTCCGTATAATTCATAAAAGACATATTCGTCTTGAAACGGACATACCAACCGAAGCGTTGCCCCATACCTCCTACCGTGATTCCATAAGGAGATTCGATCGAATACGAGTATCCCGCGAAAAACTCCATTCGTTTCTTAGGGGATACCGCCGCGGAATCTATTGGTTGGGCCGCCGGTTCCGCCGGCTTTAACAATATCTCTTGGTATTCTTTCCAATAGGTTGCTAGCTCCTCACTTTTAGGGGTTCCGATACCTTCCGAATAATAAATGATTAATTTAGAGATGGCATCCGGATCATCTTCCGTAGCTTTGACCGTCAGGCAGTTTAAACATTTATTCATCAAGCTACGCATGGAAGGCCGCATTCGCTCGTTGGAAAGCCAAATCGTAGTCAGCTGATCAATACTGTATGCGTCGCATTGCGATACGCCTTCCTCGTACCACATTTTAGCGTCACTATAATCAAGACGTTTCATCGCTTCATCTCCCTTACGGTTGTATTCCGTACGCTGTTGCGCCAGCAGTCCGAGGGGAAATACCGCACATATCATCAATATCCAAAGTCTTTTCATATAATAGGTAAATACATGTTTAGTTGTTCATAATATTACAATCAATAATAAGTAAGGCCTTCGCTAATCAATGATCCGTCAGAATTATAAATATCAAACAAATTGTCTTCCCGTTCGAATGCCCGGCCGTTATCCGCGATACCGACACTTAGGTATTTGCAAGGAATACGTTCCTCGGCTTTCGAATCGATCGCCCCGTATCTGTTATTTGACTTCTTGCGTACGATCTTATATCGTCCGAAAGCCATTTTCTCCTCATACAGGGCCTTTTTGTCCGCTATACGTTTCTCCTCGGTTTTCTCATCGCAAGCGATGATCAACCGGACTACCTCTTCCGTAAGTTTCGTATCCTTTGCCTCCGACAAATCTTTCTTAGCTCCCGAATAATCAGCTTTGGCCATTTTTTCCTTACCGGAGGCGATTAACGAGTTATATTTCTCATTCATCTCATTTTCCGATGGCTGATCCGGGAGAACATTCTCTTCTATCGTATGCTCTGTTTCCATAGGTCGTTTCTCTTCCACTTTAGGCTCTTGTTTCTCCGCTTTCTTTATCTCAGAGATAGGAGGTTCCGTATGTAGAACTGGGTGATCTGGCATTTCTACTTCTTTTGAGACATTGCTATCCGGCTCCACAGCTGAAGGTAAATCAATACTCTCGACAACCTCTTTTGTGGGCCTATTGCTATGCACTAAAAGAGCCGTAGCGGATCCTACAACGACAAATATAGCGATTCCGATAGGAATTATTTTCTTTCTGGAATTATTCTTTTCTGTTATTGGCTCCACGGCAGGTGGATTAGCCACATTGACAACAGTCTCTTCATCATCCGATCCTACTAATTTAGAATCTACAGGTGATGAATAAACCACCGTTGTTTCCTCATTCACAATCTCGGGAGATGGACTTGGGACAACCTGAACTTCCTTTTCCGCTTGAGAAAAATCCAAAGACGCCAACATCTCGCCCACCGTCTCAAAGCGATCCGCAGGAATGATTTGCATCGCTTTTATGATAACAGCCTCTGTTTTCGGGCTGATCGCCGCATTGATTTCAGAGGGGTTTCGCAAAGGACGTGCGGCACGTAGTATAGATTCTGTAGGGATTGTTCCCGTTAACAGATTATACATCGTGGCTCCCAAGGAATAAATATCCGGACGGGGCGAGAACACTTGTGTTCCTTCGTTATCATATTGCTCTATGGATGCGAATCCTTTAGAAAGGGTTAACATCGTAGTGCTGGTCTCTTCCTGCTCGATATCGTAACGTTTGCTGACTCCGAAATCGATCAAGCGGGCGTTCCCGTTCTTATCGATCAAGATATTGCTAGGCTTGATATCCAGATGCAAGATACTCTTATCATGAACGAATTGTAACGCCTCGCCAATTTGCCGTACATATTTAAGGACCGTAGCTTCGGGCAATATCCCGTTTTTCTCAAGCATATATTTTAGCGAGAAGCCGGAAATATACTCCATGGCAATATAAGCCGTATTGTTTTCCTCGAAAACCTCCAACACGTTTACGATATAGGGATGGTGAACTTCCGATAGGATCTTTGCCTCTTTGATCAGTTTTTCCTTGAACTTGTTAAATAAGACCTTTCCCGTCTCCGAATGTACTTTTACGGCTTGGGAACCGGGTTCTCTATAACAATAATCCTTGAAGAAATATTCCTTGACACAGATAGGGACCTCCGTCTTTACGGTACCTAAAGATCCTTTAACCTCTGTGTACCAAACTCCTCTGTAGGTTATGCCAAAACCACCTTGACCAACCACATGAGTAAGTCTGTATTTTCCGTTTTGAAGAAGATGTCCGTCTGGCAGATTCATAACCTTGAATAATTCCATTTAATCTGCCAAAAGTACGTTATTTATATAAAAGAATAAAGAAAAGAGAGAATATTTTGCTTAAAACCCATGCTATCTTCCACTTTTTGAATAGTTATGATATAAAAAGAAAAATTATCCCGAGTCTTGCCGTCACAGGCTTCCATGAGAGCGTCCTTTATTTCCGGAACAGATAAACGACCATTAAATATCTCTGCAATCTTTTCATTCTTCAGTCTTTCAAGAACCCCGTCCGTACAAAGAAAGAGGAAATCGTCGGGTTGAATATCGTTCAAGGTAATAATGTCCGCTTCTGTTGGAGTATGAGTGCCTTGTATAGCCCGGATAATCACATTCCGCTGGGGGTGGGTTAACGCTTCTTCCGGAGTGATCTTACCTAATTTAACCAACGAATTTACCAATGAATGATCTTCTGTTTGATATAAAATCTCCCCCTTCCTCAGATGATAGATCCGGCTATCTCCGATATGAGCTAATACGATTCCGGAAGAAGCGATATAGGCCATGGTGAGCGTAGTAGCCATACCCATCGCTTCCGGATGCTCTTGAACATAGGAGTCGAAACAGACTTCCGCATAATGTACGGCTTTATGGATAAACTCTGGCGTGGGATCATCCTTTAGGAACGTAGAAAAGAAAGTTTGTATGGACTCGCAAGCTAATGAGCTGGCTACCTCCCCTTTCTCGGCTCCACCCACACCATCGCAAACCATAAACAATTTTTGGTCAAGGGTCACTTGTTCGGGAAGCGGGTAAATGGAATCCTCGTTATTCGATCTGCCTCCTTTTTCCGTAATAGCACATGGCTTACCGATCGTTATAATCATAACAAATGAGTTTTATTCATTAAAACGTAAGACGGTGCGACCAATAATAATCTCGTCATTATCATTGAGCACGACCACCTCGCCATTCTCTAGGTAACTGTTATTATATAACGTATGGTTTTTACTATTATTGTCGGTAAGGAAATGTTTATATCCACCTTTTGAATCTTTTTTCACCTCAATGCAAATATGCTCGCGACTCATCGTGCGATCAGCCGTGATAATTGGCATCGTAGCTTGTGAGGCGTTCGACTTCCGGCCAATGACAACCTTCCCTTCGTGAAGAGGAAACGCTTGTTCAGGTGTATCGGCGTCTGGAAGAACCGTCAGTCTGCCGATTCCAGTCTTGACAGGTGTCACTAAAATCGTATCGGAATCGACTTCCTGATGATTACTTTTCTCGGATAATAAGGACAAAGGAATAGGCTCTTTGCATTTCGGACACTTAAAGGAGGTAATGCCGAGGGGAAGATTCCCCTCGGCTACCTTTAATCCTACATGGCAATGTGGACATTTAACTGCGATCATACGATAAACGAAATATCTGCGCCATCCATATCCGTAGAGTACAGATCCATCATATCTGTATCGGAAAGCATAACCGTATCGTCCGCCAATGTTATAAAGTCTGAATGATCGAAAGACTCGATGCTACTATCGTCTATAACTATGGCGTCGCCTAGGTCGACACCTCCTCCTTCCACGTCTATTATGACAGCATCCGCTGGCATGACGTCATTGCCGTCTAAAGTTACGAATGTATATTCCTCTTCTTGCATAACCTTTGTTCCTAATATATTAATATTCCGAAAACAAAAGTACAAAAAGCAATGGATTAATAAACTTGTTATTCTCTCTTATAATCAAACATTTGGGTTTCATGTACAAAAGAGGCTGTTTTACTATACGAAAAGAAAAGGCTCATTCTCTCACCCATTTGGCCTTACAGGAAGAAACTGGGCATTGCTTTCGGTTTTTCAATGATTCCCAAGGGATCTCACCCAAGAATGTCCCACATTTCGGGCAAACATAGTCTATCTTAAATTGATTGGCGATATCCTGCAATTGCTGGGGAATCTTGGCCGACTGCTTGGCTCCTAGATAGATTCCTACCGTAGGGGCACAAATCGTTATCAGGAGGCTGATGCCGAATAGCTCCGGGCTACCTTTCCCTAAGAAGCCTATCACGACCCCCACTATTCCGGGCAAAGCAAATGGTAAGGATTGAAATAATCTGGTCTTAAACTGATTAGAGGATTGAATCTTAACTTTTGCTTGAATATAATCATCGTAGACTTTTTTCAATGCGGCAAATTCATCGCTATAATCATTATTGTATTTAAGCACCTCGGAAAGATTTAATACATAGCTATCCCCCAAGCGAATATGATCCGTAGGAGTAACACGTTTCTTTACGATCTGGGCACCATTCACGAACGTACCGTTAGTAGATCCCGTATCCTCCAATAATAAGTTGCCACCATCCTCACGTATCAGACGGGCATGATGGCGGCTTACATGAGGATCGTTTGCAATAAAATCGTTGTCTTTTGCTTTTCCTATCTTTATAATCATCGTCTTATTCCTTTTCCTCTTCCTCTTGAGGCTTTCCCATCTCCTTCTCAAGATTATCTTTCAGCACTTTCAACGGATCCTTGGATATTACCAACTCTTTAGGCTTACCCTCTTCCGTCAATAATAATAAACGCTGCTTAGGGAGATTTATTTGTAAGATATGATTTTTATTTATGATATGACTTTTTCCGACACGCATTAATATCTTGTTACAACCAGCGACCTGCTTCTCTAAGATCTCTTCTATTTTTCCGATATTTATAGCGAAGGTAAATTGGATGCCATTTGACAACAATAGTTTCGTATAGTTCCTGTCTGCTTCAAAATAAAGGATCTGACCAATCTTAATGCGCAACAACTCATCCCTTGTTTTTATAATTAAATACCGCTCCATACGTAGAAATTGTTTTTTCGTTTCTCTTTCAAAAACAAATATACGGTATTTTCTTTATTTAATAGGTATCTTTTGGGGGAAAGATTGGTAAAGTGCACCAAAAACAAGAGCCTTTTCCCTGCTCAGAAGAGACACCGATACGCCCTCCCAGCCTTTCAATTATATTTTGGCAGATAGAAAGTCCAAGCCCTATGCCTTGCTTTTGGTTTCGTCCTTTATAAAAACGATCGAACACATGAAGTTTTATTTCCTCCGACATTCCTTCCCCCGTATCGGTCACGGATAACAGAACTTCGTTCTCCATGGCTTGATATGACAAGATGATGCTACCTATAGAGGTGTACTTAATTGCGTTTGTTATAAAATTGCCAAGAACTTGTTTCAAACGGATACGGTCGGAGCGTAATAAAAAGGAATCCAAAGATGCCGGATAGGTCAAAGCTACTCCTCTCGGTACTTTGATCTGGAAAGAAGCTACCGTTTCTACAATAAGTTGTCTTAGATCAAATTCCATGAAATCAAAGGTCATGGTACCAGACTCGAGCTTAGCCAGATCCAATACATCATTAACGATACCCAATAATAACTCATTATTGGTCTGAATAAGATTAATATACTCTTGTCTTAGCTCACCATCCTCTTCATCCCCTAAAAGAGAAGAGAATCCGACAATAGCGTTTAATGGCATGCGGATCTCATGGCTGATGTTTGCCAAAAAGGAGGATTTCAAACGCTCTGATTTCTCGGCCTTCAGCATTCGTTCTTCCATCGCTTTCAGTTCAGATATGTCATAATTCATCAGTAATAGGATGGGGCTTGATTTCTCCAGACCCGCCTCCATTATATCCAGACGAACCCATTTCCATCCCTCGCCATCCTTGACCCGGACTTCCCCTTGATCATGATCAGTTTCTCCGTGGACAAGTCGGCTCAAGGAAGTTTTCAAGCATTCACGGTCTTCTGGCTTGACATTGGAATATATGCCTACTATCTGGCTCAATGGAGTTCCCGGAACTTCACCCATATTCAGATACCATTGTTCCATCGCCACTCCTTCCCCAGTGGACAAATCATACTTTGCGCAGCCGATCTTGGCACGATGACTTATCTGAGGAAAAAAAGGCTCGAACTCTATGCCTAATGTCGTTTTCATATATATCCGTTCTCATTATATTTATGCAAAAAGAGGGTTTAGCCATAAAAAACGAATGAATTAATCGTTCGTTTTAATTAGTCGTTTATATCGATTATTTTATAGGGAACATATAGGTTTAGTAAAATACCCCAAAAACCGCATCAAAATTATATTCTAAAGTCTTTTTGACTTTCATAAGTAAATATTTTTTGCGATATTTGCAAACGACTAATTAAAACGAACGATTAAACTAGTCGTTTTGTTGCCTTCCCCTCCACTTCAATATCCTGATATATAAGATTATACCATATGACTATAAAAAAATAGAGGGTAGATTGATCACTCAATCCACCCTCCTGTCTACCGTGTGCTTAAACTATTAAAAATCAACCCCTTGATTAGTCTTCTAGAGCCGCTTGCGCCGCAGTAATTCTATATATGATTATCAGATGTTTAGCAAAAAAGGTAAAACAATATACAAACATTTAGGTTTAATTTTTGACACTTCAATAACTGCCGAAAAGCTTAAAAGTAAGTCATTGGAACAGTTAAAATCAACCACAGCACATACCGTCATTTTCAAACGCTTCGCAATATACTAAAAAATCCATATGTTTCCTCGTGCGCGTACATATAATATATAAGCATAAAAAAAGACCGCATTAACGGCCTCTTTCAAAAAAACTATGTGCTATATTCTTATATAACGCACATACACCTTATTCCCTACCCTTCGATATGGAACCAACTTTCCATAAGGATAAACCTTAACTTCTTCCTGCTCATCAGCGGATACCTCTATCGGGTGGATTAGATCCGACAAAGAACTTGTTTTTTGTTTCATTAGACTAATATGATGAATTGTCTTATTATAACACGAAAACGATCCTATATGATACGGTCTTTTAGATGTTATACAACATGATCTATGTCTTTTACCTAGGCAGTCTTGGAAGCGTTGCCGGATGCTCCCCTTCTCTCCTCCTTTAATAAACGTTGATCCAACTCATCACCTAATCGCTGAAGTTCTCTTTCCAATTCTTTAATACGATCTTTCTTCTCTGTCACCTCCTCACTCATGGAAAGAGCCACGTGTTTCCAATAAGCGACATCTTTTACTTTATCATCCGAAGAGGCTGACGTATCATTTGAAGTTACAGTCTTTAACATACTACCTTCGCCTCGTAAAAGCCATTCTGCCGATAATTCTGAAAACAAGTCTAATAAGACTAACAGAGTAGACAACGACATCGAAGTCTCTTTGTTAATTTGCTTATTCAAGGTTGATTGAGGATAATTTGCATTCAAACTTATTTGATTAATAGACATGTTTTGCTCTTTCAAGAAACCCCTAAGTCTTTGTTTTACTGAATCTTCCATATTTTTATGTTTTATAACATAGTCTATACAGACTAGAATTGTGTTATTTTATTTTGTTGTTAATCCAATTAGACTTACTTTTACATCGTGTTAAGAACAAAACACGTTTTCAATCCGAAACATTTCGGGTTAGTATGCAAATATAAACATTTAAGATATAATAAGCATGAGATTCAATGAAATTGTAGTCCCGTATGGGACAATAAGAAAGCTAGCCAAGGACACGGGGCTGTCCGAACCATGTATAAGGCACGCCCTAAAAGGCATCACGAACTCCGACAACTCCTTCTTGATAAGGAAGATTGCGAGGGAAAGGTATAGAGGTGTAGAAATTAAAAGTAATCCATCATGATAGCCGAGATAACATTTCCTGATAGATCCGTGTCCTATAGCGACTTCATTCGTGACTTAGCGGCGAAGATAAACACCTTCGCCAAAGAGGATAAAGATGATCCAGCTTACATTTCCCAAAGGAAAGCAGAAGTTCTTTATGGTAAAGCCAATGTATTAAGATGGAGAAAAATGGGAGCAATAAGCCCAATATGCCGTCCCGGTAAGATTGAATATCCAACAGTAAGGCTGAAAGAACTAAGTCGGACTGATGAGATTTACATCCGATGGATGTCAAGCAAAGAGGATAAAAAGAGAAAAAGATAAATCCTCGGCCCCATAGCTCAACGGATAGAGCGCTCCTCTCCTAAGAAGAAGGTTCCGGTTTCGATTACCGGTGGGGCTACTAAAAAAAGAGTTCTTTGACTTATTGAGAAAAAATCCTTATGGCTATCAAAAGGTATACGAGATATAAACGGGATAAGCGTAAGGTGAAAATACAGGAAAGGGCGATAGTCCTTGCTCCCGATGTAGTTTAATCGGTTCCGGTATTGGATTTATACATATAATTAATAATGTATACATGTAATGTATTATAGAGGATTTCCCTTGGGGTGTTATGATCCAGCATTGGTAAACCCTATCCTCTGAAAATATATCCCGGACTGGAGGCGAGAGCCGCTGATCGAATCGGCTTCCGGGAACGAACTAAAAAAAAGAATGACATGGAAGATATTAAGATCAAGAGAGACATTCTTGCCCTCATCGGGCAAGAACCGGTAGGGAAAATGGAGGAACTTTTCGATTGGCTAAAGGAGAATCGAAATCATGAGGATTACATGATACGTTGCGATTGCGTAAACCGTTCCTATCCAAATCATAAGGCCGTTTACGATTGGATAATGACAGGTGATAAAGGGAAGACTGGTAACTCCTCCATCCAAAACACCGACCTATGGTATCTAAGGGAAGGAGATTTCCTTCCGGAGCTGGTATCGGGCATTTTCAACAATCGAGGGCCGGGCAAGACAGGTATCAAGCTGCTCAAGGAAGCGGGTAACCTCTTCCCCTCAAAGGTAGAAGCTACCATAGCCTCCGAGAAGATCAGGGAGTTCCTTTGCTCAATAAATAATCCATGGTGTCTCTAATCCATTCAATGGCAATTATATAAAAAATATGGACTACTATCCAAAAACAGATAAGGAGATTCGGATGTACTGTTTAGAATACATCCGAGACCCTTTTAACATGGCAAAATCGGAAGACATTATCAACTCGGCCCAAAGGATTTACGATTTTATCTGCCCGAAGCCGAAGAGCGTGACGGCAAGGCTACGGGAATGGAAAAAGAAATCTCTTGAACGGATTTGTTTGTATCTTCCTTTGATCCTCCGAAAGAAGCGGAAATAACGTTTAATATGCCACCGATCTTCCCTTCTATTTGGGTCTTTTCCTCAATCTGGACATTCAACTTGAATTGAACGGATACGACAGGCTTAGAGATATCATGTTTATCATTTACTCCCGGGCATAGGATGTGTGGAATACCCTCTAAATGGAATTTTCCTTCAGGATTTACTCCACCATTTCCAAGTTTTCGATATTCATCATCCGCAAGTCTTGCGCCACTAGCGATCTGTAGTAACGTTTCCTTAATAAAATCTTTTAATTCCATATAGTTTTTTTGTTTAACGGCCTAAAGATAGGCAATTTAGCCAAGACCGCAACTATTCCCGCCAAGAGAGTCAAAGACTCGCAGGTTCCGGAGCGAGACCGGAGGCGGGACGAAACCATTTGCACTGTTTGACATGTTTATGTGTAATAAAGCTACCAAGACCTTACAATACCGCCGTGAGGCAGGAAAGAATATTCGTTATTACTTAAACTGTGCCGGGGTGGGATTCCCCGGCAAACGCTCCCTTAGCTCAGTTGGTTAGAGCGCAACACTCATAATGTTAGGGTCGCCGGTTCAAGCCCGGCAGGGAGCACGCTTCATCCCTAGCGGATGCTATTCAATCAATTATTTCACTAAAGTGCAACGCAGGTCTCCGTCCGTGAGGATATGAGACCTTTTCACATCAAGTAATTTAAATCAACAACATATGATAAAGAGAAACCAAGCATGGTTCTGGAAGATATTCCGGGCCATAAAGAGCATTACCATCTTCTCGCTAAGGATGATCGCGGCTACCGTACTAGGGCTAATGTCAATAGTGTCAATATTTGAGTGGTACGATAAGCCATTCAATATTCACCTCTTGATCCTAGGGATTATATCAGTTTTTATTGTGGTACATCAAATCGTGATCATGACCTATGAATCAGAAAAATGATTCCGGGGTATTATACGTGGTACAAGCCCCTTCAAGACTTAACCGCTCAAGGAAAGACTATATACTAGACGAGTTAAAAGAGCTTAGTAAAGAGGAGCTTATAAAAATAAGAAAAGACATTGTAGAACTAATAAACGATAAATAAAATGGCTGCTATAAAATCTTACAAGGGATTTGACAAAAATTTAAAATGCCGGGATTTTCAATATGAAATCGGTAAGGAATATGAGATGGATGGAGAGATCAAGGTGTGTAGCAGAGGGTTTCACGCCTGCGAAAGCCCGTTGGAAGTCTTTGATTATTATCCCATGATAGGATCTAGGTTTTGCGAAGTAGAGCAAGACGGAAATATATCCAAGGAGGATAGAGGGACAAAGATTTGCTCCTCGAAAATAAAAATAAAAGCAGAGTTAAAATTGGATAACATGATCAATCTTGGAGTTGAGTGGCTAAAAGAGATCACATCACCTGAAAAAATAAAAACGAGCATAAAGGATAATTCATCCGGCAACTATGCCCAGATAGACAGCACAGGCGAAGGCTGTGTCATCATGTGCGCAGGTATTAACTCTGTAGCAAAAGCCTCAAAAGGATCATGGATAACATTATCCGAATGGTCTTATTCTGATAAAAAGAAAAGATATATCCCCGTTTGCGTAAAAACGGAATTTGTTGATGGAGAGAAGATAAAGGCGGATACATATTACAAATTAGCTGGAGGGGTATTTAAAGAAATACAATAGTCCCAAGGCATTGCTTATCGGAGGATCGCATGAGAGACATCTACATCAAAGACCCCGACGGCGAACCGGAGTACGACGGGGAGGAGGACAACGAGGAATATGAGGAGAGCATGGAGGAGCTTAGGTTCCTATGTGATTCATATAATTGGTAACATCCCGCCCTTACGAGGTGCAACCCCGACCCAGACCGGCAACCGATATCCTAGACAAGTGGTAGGCCATGACGATATCATTGGCCCGGTGGAAAGGGACACGGTAGTGAGGGAAGGGCGGCCGATGGTCTTAGTCCGGGTTCGACTCCCGGAGGCTGACGAATTTAAATCACGATAACATGGACAAATCAGAAGAGATTGACAAATTAGCGATAGCGTTGGCCAAGTTCCAAGGATCGCTAGAGCAACCAAGCCTCAATTCCGAGGTCAAGGTAAGGACTAAAACGGGAGGAGAATACAAGTTTAAGTATGCGGACCTATCCGAATGCAAAAGGGCGGCGAAACAGCCATTAGCCGACAATGAACTTTCAGTATGTCAGCTAATAGAGGATGATTACTCTATCCGGACCATACTGCTTCATTCCTCCGGTCAATGGATATCGTCCAAGGTAAGGATGCCATCCAATACGGCGGACGCTCAATCCATAGGATCGGCCATCACGTACGCCAAGAGATACGCCTTTTGCGCCATCCTAGGCATCGTGGCTGACGATGACGAGGACGCTAACATAGCGAGCGGTAATACCGCCCAAAAGGAGCAGCCTAAAGAGCAGCCTAAAGAGCAGCCTAAAGAGGCTAACTCCAACGAGAAGAAAGAGCTTACGAGAGATCATATAAATAATGAGAGTGCCATGGAATCCATATCTAAGTGGATATACAAGAACGAGAAGAAGGCCAAGGAATCCAACCAGTCTTTCTCCGTGGAGAGCCTTATAAACAAGTCCTACATCGTCGGAAAGGTGGAAATGGAATCCATTATCGAGATATACAACAACTATAAAATAAACAATAACCTGTCATGAGCAAAGAACTAGAGCTAAGCGGCAAGACCCCGCTAACGAAAAGCGATATCGAGGCTTTATCCATAGACCTTTTGAACCCGGTACTGGAAGGCGAGGTAGATCCCGTATCACACGTCGTCAAGTTAAAGGCGATGCAAGAGACCATCAAGAGGACGCTGGACGATGACCGGATGAAGGACGCTGTCCTTTCCGAGATCGAGAAATACGGGAAGGAGCGCTCTTGGAACGGGGCCACGGTCAAGATAAAGGAGACAGGCGTATCCTACGACCACTCCAATTGCAATGATCCGGTCTACGCTAGGCTGATCGAGGAAAGGATGCTTCTCGATGCCAAGATAAAAGAACGGGAGGCGTTCCTGAAGACGGTGCCGGATAATACCACGGTCATTGATGACGAGACCGGAGAGATATACACGATCCATCCGGCGATACGGATGGCTAAGATGTCATATTCTATAACATTCAACAAAAAATAATCCACGCATGCCGTGGCTACGGG
>OGQP01001031.1_pt1 | contig 17348 bp, 16 predicted proteins | sample 1553251 | NCBI WGS metagenome assembly OGQP01 (sample SAMEA2580016, study PRJEB22360) | human gut metagenome | biome: human gut; feature: human-associated habitat; material: faeces | place: Denmark | collected 2008/2010 | reverse complement strand
ATGGAATTATATGTTTGAGGGAATATTCTGCATTTACTGCGTTACGCTTCTCAACCTAACGGGGATTTTCACACTAAGTTATAGTCTGAATGGTCCTTTCAATTATAATTTGCTTCCGTTTATTGGGAGTTCTATTGTCCCTATATTGCTTAACTTCGCTTTGTTTTGTCCTCTTGGTTTTTTGTTGCCGCTTGTTTTTCGTTCCTGTAGAGGAAATTGGAAAAAGGTGGCGATTATTAGCGGTTTAATCTCATTCTTGATTGAACTATTACAGTTGTTTGGCGGCAGATATGCGGAAATGGAAGATTTTCTAATCAATACCTTGGGCGGATTTTCAGGCTATATTGTCTGTACCGCCATATGCGAAAGAAAGACAAATCGCCGAAAAGCAGTTGTTTCCATTGTTACACTATGTTTGACCCTTGCACTTTGTTTGATTGGAATTTATGCAGTGGGGGACAATGAAAAACAGCTACCGGATGGACTGTCTGCTGTCGAAAATAGCATTGCTGAAATCAATGTTTATTCTGAGGGAGAAGAACGGAGCATTAGCATTGATTCCTATCAATACCGCTCTTTTGCAAGTCAGATTTCCAATTGCGGCGGTCATTTGCTGGAAATCCAAAAAACTTCTGAAGGTGAAATTTGGAATGATACAGACTGCTTTATCGAGATTATATATACTGCTGACCAGACGATAAAGTTTGAAAATGCTGAGAATTTCTCCATTGAACGTGCTGGCAGACTTTTATATAATGCCGACAAAAATGTTCTATATTGGGGTGAGGCAGGTTATCAGAACTGTTTGGACTATACAAAAATGAATGAAGAAATGCAGGCACATAAAGAAGAAATATTGAAAGGATATGAAGAGTTGTCTACTTCAATTCGTGATTGCTTTAACCAGTAACAATTTCAGCTTTCTGTGCGGCCTTTATGAAGGCGTCCTGATGGAGCAGGCAATAAGGAAGTGAAGATGCGACAAATTCAAGTTTTTGAAACTGAGAAATTGGTATTTTAAGAGGAGGTATGTATTATGAATATAGGATTTTGGTCATGTATAATTTTGGTTATACCATTTGTAATTATAGGTGTGTTATTTGCGATTTTTAAGGAAAAAGCAACTAAATTTGTTTCAGGATTTAATTCATTTTCTAAAGAAGAACAGGCATTGTATGATAAAGCTTATATCTCTCGTGATATAAGAAATCAGTGCTTTATGTGGGCTATTATAATGTTGGCAGGAGCATTATTATCCTGCTTTTTAACCCCATATATAGCTATACCAACCTATATTATTTGGTTAGTTCTGTTTTTTAGAGAAGTCCACTTTGATAATCATAAAGCGTTTAAAAAATATTTATTAAAATTGCTATTGAATATATCTTTTTATGGGTATATAATTACATTGAAATTTATATATACTTTCGGGAGAAAATTATGAAAGATTTTTTAGATAAAGATTTCCTGCTTGAAAGCGATGTGGCAAAGAAGCTTTTCCACGAATATGCTGAGAAAATGCCGATTTGCGATTATCATTGCCATTTAAGTCCGAAGGAAATCTATGAAAATAATCAGCCAAACAATATTTCTGATTTATGGCTTTCGGGCGACCACTACAAATGGAGAGCAATGCGTTCTTGCGGTGTTGAGGAAAAATATTGCACAGGCGACGCAAGCCCTAAAGAAAAATTTGAGAAATTTGCATATACTTTGCAATATTGCATAGGCAATCCTCTTTATCATTGGGCGCATATAGAACTTCAAAGATATTTTGGAATTGATACTCCGCTTAACGCAAAAACTGCGGATGATATTTATGAGCGTGCAAACAAGGCAATTGCCAATGGTGATTTTGCTCCTCAAAGCCTTATTACAAAAAGCAATGTCAAGGTTGTTTGCACAACGGACGACCCTGTCGACGATTTAAAATATCACAAGCTTTTAAAGAATGTTGACGGTTTTGATTGCAAGGTTTTGCCTACTTTCAGACCTGACAAGGCGCTTAATATTTACCTTGACGGCTTTGCAGATTATATTAAAGAACTCGGCAAGGTATCGGGTGTTGAAATTAAAACGGTTGACGACGTGATTTGTGCGCTTTTAAAGAGAGTTGAATATTTCCATTCGGTAGGATGCCGTGTGTCTGACCAAGCGTTTGACTGCCCGCCTTATGCACCGGCAAGCAAGGACGAGGTTAATGCTGTATTTAATAAGGCTATGAACGGTGAAAAGCTTACAGATTATGAATGTAACGTATATAAAACCCCGATTGTTATTGCTCTTGGTGAAAAATATCATGAGCTTGGCTGGACTATGGAGGTTCATATCGGCGCAATGCGTAATAACAATACGCTTATGTTTAATAAAATCGGCGCAGATACAGGCTTTGACTCGGTAGGCGACGATAATATTGCTAAGCCGCTTTCAAGGCTTCTTGACGCTCTTAATATCAATAATAAACTGCCAAAGACTATTTTGTTTAATCTTAATGATAAGGACAATATTGTTCTTGCAACTATGCTCGGCAATTTCCAATCAAGCGATGCCGAATCTAAAATTCAATTCGGCCCTGCTTGGTGGTTTTTGGATACAATGGACGGTATGACTGCTCAAATGAAATCTCTCGCTAACCTCGGAGTTTTGGGCAAGTTTGTCGGAATGGAAACGGACAGCCGTTCGTTTACCTCTTACGGCAGGCACGAATATTTCAGAAGAATTATGTGTAACCTTATCGGCTCTTGGGTTGAAAAGGGTATGTATGCATACGATGAGGATATCCTTAAGGAAATTGTTGAGGGTATTTCATATAACAACGCTATTAAATATTTCAATTTTGAATAATATGGAGGAACATTATGAATCTTAATTTAAGACCTAAAGAGGAATGTACTTTTGATGAAATTTCACTTGGCGAAATTATGCTTAGGCTTGACCCGGGTGAGGGCAGAATTAAAACTGCTCGTTCTTTCCGTGCTTGGGAAGGCGGCGGAGAATATAACGTTGCAAGAGGACTTCGCCGTTGCTTCGGTTTAAGGACAAGTGTTGTTACCGCTTTTGCAGAAAATGAAGTCGGTTATCTTATGGAGGACCTTATTCTTCAGGGCGGTGTTGATACTTCCCTTATTAAGTGGGTACCGTATGACGGTATCGGCAGAAACGTAAGAAACGGTATTAACTTTACAGAGCGTGGCTTTGGTATTCGTGGTGCTGTCGGCGCTTCCGACAGAGGCAATACTGCTGCCTCTCAAATTAAGCCTGGAGATATCGATTGGGATTATATTTTCGGTACACTTGGTGTTCGTTGGCTTCATACAGGCGGTATCTATGCAGCTCTTTCTGAGGACAGCGCAAATACTGTTATTGAAGCAGTTAAAAAAGCTAAGCAGTACGGTACAATTGTATCTTATGACCTTAACTACCGTCCGTCACTTTGGAAGGGTATCGGCGGTCAGGCTAAGGCACAAGGAAATCGCAAAGTATGTTGACGTTATGATTGGTAACGAGGAGGACTTTACTGCTTCTCTTGGCTTTGAGGTTGAGGGTAACGATAAAGACCTTAAGTCGCTTAATATGGACGGTTACTACAAGATGATTGAAACCGTTACAAAGGCTTATCCTAATTTTAAGGTTATTGCTACAACCCTTCGTACAGTTAAGACTGCAACAGTAAACGATTGGAAAGCAATTTGCTGGGCTGACGGCAAGATTTATAATTCAATTGAATTTCCGGGTCTTGAAATTATGGACCGTGTAGGCGGCGGTGACTCTTTCGCTTCAGGTCTTGTTTACGGTCTTATGACTTATGAGGATGCGCAAAAGGCAGTTAATTACGGTGTTGTTCACGGCGCACTTGCAATGACTACACCGGGCGATACCTCAATGGCTTCTCTTAAAGAGGTTGAGGCTAAGGTAAACGGCGGCTCTGCAAGAGTTCAGAGATAACGTCGTCGCAAACTACGTATCACTCAAAATCTGCCGTACAGCAGTGCGTCAGATTTTGTTTAACAGAGGCAATTAATAATAAAAATCATAGGAGATATAATTATGTCAAATAAAATTGAAACACTTGCAAAAATTCAAGAGGTCGGCATTGTTGCAGTAGTTCGTGCTACTTCAATTGAGCAGGCTGAAAAAATTACAGACGCTTGTATTGCCGGCGGTGTTGCAGCTATTGAGCTTACTTTTACCGTTCCTCACGCAGACAAGCTTATCGAAGCTATGAGGGCTAAATATTCAAGCGGCGAAATCATTATCGGCGCAGGCACCGTTATGGATGCGGCTACTGCACGTATTGCTATTTTGGCAGGCGCAGAATATATCGTTTCTCCATACTTTGACCCTGAAACAGTTAAGACCTGTAACCGTTACGGTATTCCGTCAATGCCAGGTATTTACACTCCTACAGAGGCTGTTCACGCTATGGAATGCGGCGCAGACGTGCTTAAGGTATTTCCGGGCGATATCGCAACTCCTTCATTTATTAAGGATATTCACGGACCTATTCCTAATGCGGTTATGATGCCATCAGGCGGCGTTGATGTTGATAACGTTAAGGATTGGATTAAGGCAGGCGCAGTAGCAGTCGGTGCAGGTTCATCTCTTATCAAAGGCGCTAAAACAGGCGATTATGATTTGATTACCGAAACAGGTAAGCTCTTTGTTGAAAGAATTAAAGAAGCAAGAGCAGAGATGAAGAAATAAAATTGCTGATAAATATGAGGCGACCAATGGTCGCCCCTACGATACGTCGAAAGAAATTACGTGTTTGAATGAATTTCTTTGAAATTCATAATAAACACTCCATTCCTTTCTCCTCTTCCCCAAAAAGCTTGCGCTTTTCGGGGACCCCTAATGGAATTTTATCAAAATAAACGCAAAGTAAAAGCGGATTGAACATTAAGTTCAATCCGCTTTTTTAATGATATTAAAATTTTATTTATCCTCTGTTTCGATTTTGCCGTTTTCTTTTTCAAATTCTGCAACTCTCTTTTTAAGATATTGCTCAATTTCCTTGTTGGCAGAGCGACCCTCGCTCTCGGCAATATATCTGAATTTTTTAAATAAAAGCCTATCAACTCTTAATGTGTATCTAACAATTTTATCTTCCATAATCGAACCTCGTGATGTTATACTGACATTATTATGACTTAATTATAGTGTAAATATTGCGCAAAAACGAAAATGGTGTTATAATGACATCATAGTGACGCATATTTTTTGAGGTGATACGATGATTTTGGCAATTATAAGCAGTAATGATATCTTGATTAAAAATATGGCATATTATATTCCGAAAAATATTACTCAAGTTGTTTGTGGCAATGAAAGTTTGATTGATAAAGAGGTTATTTCTTATTCGAAAAAATATGGGATACCTTATAAAGTGTTTGAACTTCAAAAAAATATTCAACCCGAGATAGCAAATCGAGTGTGAAATGAGGTGGTTTCGGAATATGCAGATAATTTTATATTGTTTTGGGACGGAAAAGATGAAAATATTTTAAAGCTTTCTAATATATGTGAAAGAAAAGGAAAGAATCTTTTAATAGTTCAGGTTATAAGAACTGACATTACGAATTAAATAACAAAGCCACGAGATTTACTGAAATTAAGTAACCTCGTGGCTTTATTATTTATATAATTTTTTAATATTTTCACATTCGTGACTTTTAATATTGATGATAGCTTACATCATTTGTTTTTAACCGCCGTGTTTTCGCTTCCTCTGAAAACAACGAATTTATCATAAAGAAATTCTGTTACCATATTGCAAGCCATTGTGCAGCCTAAAACGATATAGTTAATTGCTGAAACATCGGCAAATTTTGACGTGAAATAGTTGCCTAAAATTGTTGAAATAGGGGTGAATACACAATAAAACGCAAGTACCTTGAGCATTGCAACAGGCACGTTATTAGCCGATTTGAATGTGAATTTGCGGTTGAATGTAAAGTTCCAAATTACTGAAAGAAGAAGCGCAATAAGGTACATAGGGCCGTATTCGTTTTGCATAATTTTTTCAAATGTTGCATTTGTGTCCATAAGATTTTGAAGCGCAGGAAGCTTGATGATTACTTCGCTCATAAGAGTAAAACTCAATATCTGAATAATACCTGCAGACGCCGAGAAAAGCGCAAATTTAATAAACTGCCATACTCCGCCTTTTGATTTCTTTTCTTCACTCATTTGGAAAACTCCTTATATTCAAGATGTTTTTATTTTATCACAGTAATTTTTTTGTTGCAAGATTACCAATCATATTTTGTAAGCTTTCCCTTTTGGCTCAATGCCGGATATCCCCACTGCCTTAAAACTTCATAAGTGCCGATTGCAACGGCGTTTGAAAGGTTAAGACTTCTGATAATCCCCCTCATAGGAAGCCTTACGCAACTGTCGTGATTTGCCTTTAAAAGTTCTTCCGGAAGTCCTTTGGTTTCCTTGCCGAAAACAAGAAAAGCATTATTTTTATATTCCATATCCGAATGTGTAATTTCAGCCTTGGTTGAAAAATAATAAAAATCTGCGCCCTTGTTTTTTTCAAAAAATTCCTCTTGGCTGTCATAAAAAGTTATATCAAGCTTGTCCCAATAGTCAAGACCTGCTCTTTTAACCTGTTTGTCGGTAATGGTAAAGCCCATAGGACCTACAAGATGAAGCCTTGCGCCCGTTGCCGCACACGTTCTGGCAATGTTGCCTGTGTTTTGCGGAATTTCAGGCTCAATAAGCGCAATGTTAAGCGAGTATTCCATTAATATATACCTCTTCTATATCTAAATTCTCATTAAGCGCAACCAAATCGGCGCACTTTCCGACTGCGATTGAACCGATGTTTTTATCTTCATTTATTGATTTTGCAGGATTTATTGTGCACGATTTAAGCGCTGTTTTAAAATCAATTCCAAAGCTAATAAGATTTTTAAATTCGGTGTGAATGTTTGAAATTGAAGCGGCAATTGTTCCGTCTTCCAAAACGGCATATTTACCGCCGGGCTTTACGAAAACCGCCTGACCGCCAAGCTCAAATTCTCCCTCGCCAAGCCCTGCGCCTCGCATTGAATCGCTGATAACTACCGCTCTGTTTTCGCCTAAAATTTTAAATGCGTTTCTCAAAACAGTAGGGCAAATATGGCCGCCGTCGCAAATAAGTTCACACATAACCCTTTCATCATCAAGTACCGTGCCTGCTATACCTGCCTCTCTGTGAGCCATAGGTGTCATGGCATTGAATAGGTGAGTTGCGTGGCTTATACCGCAGTCAATAGCTTTTTTACATTCGTCTGCATTTGCTGCTGAATGACCGATTGAAACGTTTGCGTAATCTTTTGCGTGATTTATAAATTTTTCACTGTCAAATGCTTCGGGTGCAATGGTAATAAGCTTAACAAGCTTGCCGCTTTTTGCGTATAAATCGTCAAATTCCTCAATCGTGCCGCCTCTTACGTACTCGGCATTTTGAGCGCCTTTTTTGCTCATTGCAATAAACGGACCTTCAAGGTTAATTCCCATAACCTTTGCGCCGCCGTGGTTTTCTTCTTTAAATTCCTTTATCGTTTCAACAATGCTTTCAAGCCTTTCTTTCGGCAGTGTCATTGATGTCGGGCAAAATGACGTTACACCGTGCTTTGCAAGCTCCTTTGCCATTTTTTCAAGACCGCTCTTGTCGGCATCGGATGCGTCGCCGCCTGCACAGCCGTGAATATGCACGTCGATAAAACCGGGTATAATAATCTTGCCTGCCATATCTTTGCCGTCGCCGTCAAGGATTCCGATTTGCTTTATTTTTCCGTTTTCTATTTCAATATCGCCGTATTCTTTTTCAAAATTTTCGTTAAAAAAGGTGCAATTTTTTAAAATCATTACTCATTTTCCTTTGCAATTTTATATGCAAGCTCCTCAAGCTGCTCAAAATGCTCAAAGGTGCTTATTTCCTTTCTAAGCGCCGCACCGCCACGTATGCCTTTCGTGTAATATGCCGCATGGTGCCTTGCTTCTCTCATTGCGGTGTATTCGCCCTTGTATTCAATGATTTTTTGAATATGCTTTAGCATAACTGCCATTTTTTCGTTAATGCTTACATCAGGTAAAACTCTGCATTCGCTGAGATATGCGTTAATTCTTCTGAATATCCACGGATTTCCGAGTGCGCCCCTGCCAATCATAATAGCATCGGCATTTGTCTTTTCAAGCATAATTGCCGCCGATTGCTCGTCTGTTACGTCGCCGTTTGCAATAACCGGGATATCAACCGCTTTTTTCACCTTTGCAATTATGTCATAGTCAACCTTGCCCGAATACATTTGCATTCTTGTTCTTCCGTGAACGGTAATTGCCGATGCACCGTTTTTTTCTGCAATTTGGGCAAGCTCAACCGCCGTAATGCTTTCGTCATCCCAGCCTTTTCTTATTTTGACTGTTACGGGAATGTCGACTGCCTCGCTTACCGCCTTTACTATCTCCCACGCAAGCTTGGGATTTTTCATAAGGCTTGCACCGCCGCCGTTCATTGCGATTTTAGGAGCGGGGCAACCCATATTTATGTCAATAATATTAGGGTGAAATTCAAGGCATTTTTGCGCCGCCTGCGCCATAATATCCGGGTCGTCGCCGAAAATCTGAGCGCCTGCCGGATTTTCAATTTCGCCGAGTGTTAAAAGCTCTTTGCTTTTTTTGTCGCCCATTGTAAGCCCTTTGCTCGATACCATTTCAGTCACGGTGTATCCTGCGCCGTAGTTAATGCAAAGTTCACGAAACGCTCTGTCCGCAATTCCTGCCATTGGCGCTAAAAATATATTGTTTTCAAATTCAATATCTTTAATTTTCATTTTGTTTACCTTTTTATTTTTACTTGCAATTAATATATCACATTATTAATTGTAAATCAATCAATTATATGATATAATAATATGATTTTAAATGTAAGGAACTGAGTTTATGAAGCTTCTTGTTTTAGACGGTAACAGTATTGTAAACCGTGCTTTTTACGGCATAAAATTATTAACTAATAAAAACGGAGAATATACAAACGCAATCTACGGCTTTTTAAATATTCTTTTAAAGCTTGAGGATATTTGCTCACCTGATGCAGTTGCCGTAGCATTTGACGTTCATGCGCCTACTTTTAGGCATAAAATGTATGATGAATATAAGGCAGGACGTAAGGGTATGCCCGACGAACTTCGTGCTCAAATGCCTGTCCTTAAAGAAATGCTTAAAAATCTCGGAATTAAAACGATTGAAAAAGAAGGCTGGGAGGCTGACGATATTCTCGGCACTCTTGCCGCAGTATGCAGGAAAAACGGTGACGAATGTTTTATTGCAACGGGTGACAGGGATTCGTTGCAGCTTGCTCACGGCGGTGTTAAGGTGCTTCTTGCACGCACAAAAATGGGGCAGGCAGTTACCGATATTTATGACGAAAAGGCGATTGACGAGGAGTACGGTGTAACGCCTGAGGAACTTATTCAGGTTAAGGCACTTCAGGGTGATGCATCGGATAATATTCCCGGTGTTGCCGGAGTGGGCGCTAAAACTGCGCTTGACCTTATCGCACGTTTTCATACTCTTGATAATATTTATAATAATCTTGACGAGCTTGACATTAAACCGGGTGTTAAGGCAAAACTTAAAAGCGATAAAGAAAAGGCTTATCTTTCTTTAAAACTCGGCACAATCAGTGTTGATGCACCGATTGATACGAATATCAATTCTTATGTCGTTTCAGGCAGGGACGAGCAAAAGGCGGTTTCTCAATTTGTAAGGCTTGAACTTTTTTCGCTTATTCCTAAATTTAATCTTGACCCTAATAAAGCAGCCGAGGCTGAAGAAGAGGAAACGATTGAGAGAAATATCAGCTTGGTAAGTTGTGATAATGCCGGCGCTTTGCTTGAAAGAGTTAAGGGAGCTAATGTCTATTTTTATCCCTTAATCATTGACGGCAGTGTGACGGATTTGTATTTTGCGTTTGATAATGAAATTGTTGTTGTTTCACCTGAGACGCAGGGATACAATGATTTTATTTGTGAATTTTTTGAGGACGAGAGCGCAAAAAAATACAGCTTTAACACGAAAGAGCTTCACCGTTTGGCATGCAAATTAGGTGTTGAATTAAAGGGTGTTAAGGGCGATTTAATGCTCAGCGCCTATCTTTTAAGACCGAGCGACAGCAATTACGATATTGCTCACCTTTGCCTTGAATACGGTGTTAAAATTCCCGAATTTCTTAATTCTCTAGGCACTAAGGATGAAAATGTGGAGCTTGCTTCTGTAATTAAGCCGCTGTTTGAAAAGACGGATATACTTATTGACGATGCGCAGGAAAGGCAGCTTCTTGAAAATATTGAGCTTCCGCTTTCACGTGTTCTTGCTAAGATGGAATACGTCGGCTTTGAGGTTGATAAAAGCGGAATTGAGTCCTTCGGCAAAATGCTCGGTGAAAGAATTAAGGCTTTAACCGATTCTATTTACGAAAGTGTTGGGTATGAATTTAATATCAATTCTCCAAAGCAGCTTGGCGTTGCACTTTTTGAAGAGCTTAAATTACCGTGCAAGCAAAAGACAAAAACAGGATATTCAACCAATGCCGAGGTACTTGAAGGCTTAGTCGGCGAGCACCCCGCAATCAGTCAAATTCTTGAATATCGCTCGCTTTCTAAGCTTAAATCCACCTATTGCGACGGACTTTTAAAGGTTATTGCGGATGACGGCAGGATTCATACCCGCTTTAATCAGGTTGAAACAAGGACGGGCAGAATTTCGTCTCTTGAGCCTAATTTGCAAAATATTCCGATTAGGACGGAGCTTGGCAGCCAAATGCGTAAATTCTTTATCGCAGGCGAGGGCAAAAAGCTTGTTGACGCCGACTACAGCCAGATTGAACTTCGTGTTCTTTCTGACCTTTCAAATGATAAAAATATGATTGACGCATTCAATTCAGGCGAGGATATTCATACGATTACCGCTTCTCAGGTGTTTAATCTTCCTGTTCAAATGGTTACCCCTCAAATGAGAAGCAGGGCAAAGGCTGTTAATTTCGGCATTGTTTACGGCATCGGTGCATTTTCTCTTGCAAAGGATATCGGCGTTTCAAATAAAGAGGCTAAGCAGTATATTGAAAATTATCTTGCCCATTACAGCGGTGTAGACGATTATATGAAAAAGATGATTGACCTTGCAAAGGATAAGGGCTTTAGCGAAACATTATTCCACAGAAAAAGATATTTGCCCGAACTTGCTTCGTCTAACCATATGATGCGTGCATTCGGCGAGCGTGTTGCAAGAAATATGCCTATTCAGGGTACTGCTGCCGATATTATCAAAATCGCAATGGTTAAGGTTGACGATAGGCTTACAAAGGAAAATATGAAATCACGTCTTATTCTTCAGGTGCACGACGAACTTATCGTTGAATCGCCGGAAAGCGAGGCGCAAAGGGCGCTTGAAATCGTGTGTGAGGAAATGGAAAATGCCTGCAAAATGAAGGTTCTCCTTCGTGCAGACGGCAAAATCGGCAATACGTGGTTTGACGCTCATTAATGTAATATGATTAGTATAGAAAAATTCAATATAAAATATCTTGATGATGTTTATAAAATAGAATGTGCCTGCTTTGCTCACCCGTGGAGCAAAAAAGACCTTGAAAATCAGCTTTCGCTTGACACCTCTCACTTCCTTGTTGCACTTGAAAATGAAAAAGCAGTCGGCTATATGGGACTTCAGATTTTCTCCGGTGAGGGTTATGTTACAAATGTTGCCGTCTTGCCCGAATATCGCAGACGTGGCATAGCTCAAAGGCTTATATTTGCCGAGTTTGAAAATGAGATGGATTTTATAACTTTAGAGGTGCGCAAAAGCAATACCCCTGCAATAAGGCTTTATGAAAAAGCAGGCTTTGAAAATGTCGGTATCCGCCCTCATTTTTACACTTCCCCCGACGAGGACGCAGTAATTATGACTAAGAATTTTAATATATAAATTCAATTAAAAATGCAGCTTATATATCGTAAGGGCGATATCGTCAACGTTGGCTTTAGTGAATAATACATATAAGTAAAAAGGAAACAGAAAATGAAAATTTTGGGAATTGAGTCCTCTTGTGACGAAACGGCATGCGCTGTTGTTGAGGACGGACGAAAAGTATTATCAAATATTGTTGCAACCTCGCTTGAGGAGCATAAGCTCTACGGCGGAGTTGTGCCTGAAATAGCATCAAGGCGGCACGCCGAATCAATCAGCGGCGTTGTTAAAGAAGCGCTTGAAAAGGCTGACTGCACTATGGATGACATTGAAGCGATTGCGGTTACATATGCACCGGGGCTTATAGGTGCGCTTTTGGTGGGCGTTAATTTTGCTAAAGGGTTGGCTTTTGCAACAGGTACTCCGCTTGTGCCCGTTCATCATTTGAGAGGTCATATTGCATCGAATTATATTTCAAGCGATGTTAAGCCGCCGTTTTTGTGCCTTGTTGTCAGCGGAGGCCATTCGCATATTGTTGCGGTTAATGATTACACGGATTTTGAAATTATCGGTAAAACACGTGATGATGCGGCAGGCGAGGCGCTTGATAAGGCAGGCAGGACTATGGGCCTTGCGTATCCCGGCGGAATAAGCATTGATAAAATCAGCAAGCAGGGAAATGAAAATGCTTTTAAATTTCCTCATCCGAGAGTCACGGGCAGTGAATACGATTTTTCGTTTTCAGGTCTTAAAACAAGCGTTATCAACACTGTTCATAACGCAAAGCAAAAGGGCGAAGAAATAAATATACCCGACCTTGCGGCTTCGTTTCAAAAAAGCGTTGTTGATTGCCTTATTCAAAATCTTGAAAAAGCGGCAATTGACAAAAACTTCAAAAAAATTGTAATAGCAGGCGGTGTTTCTGCTAATTCTAAATTAAGAAGAGAAGCAGAGAAGCTTTGCCAAAAGCATAAATGGCAGCTTTATTTGCCCGAACTTAAATATTGCGGCGACAATGCGGCAATGATTGGCTCGCAGGGCTATTATGAGTTTATAAGCGGTGTTGAGGCTGATGAAAGTCTTAACGCTTATGCCACAATGCCTATCGACGAAGCGTACAAAAGCAGTAATTGACAAAAAATTCACATAAAGTGATTAATTTGATTTTATGTTATTGTTACATTTTAATGAATTTTTGGCAGTTCTATTGAATTTTAAGGATTTTTTGGTATAATTAATGAGAATGAAATTGGGAAACTTTGATTGTTTTTCAATGAGTTCAATTTGTTTGTAAATAATTTCAAAGGAGAATAAAGATTATGGAAACAAATCTTACTTCTAACAAGTCACTTCTTGATTGGCTTGACGAAAAAGTAGAACTCCTTAAGCCATCAAACATTGTATGGATTGACGGTTCAAAGGAACAAATCGACGCTCTTAAAAAAGAGGCTGTTGAAACAGGCGAAATGATTAAGCTTAACGATGAGCTTCTTCCTGATTGCTATCTTCACAGAACAGCAGAAAACGACGTTGCACGTGTTGAGGACAGAACTCTTATCTGCACAACTAAGGAAGAGGATGCAGGTCCTACTAACCACTGGATGGCTCCTGATAAGTGCTACAAGATGCTTTATGACATCGCAGCAGGCTCTTATGAAGGCAGAACAATGTATATCATTCCTTATTCAATGGGTCCTGTAGGTTCACCTATGTCTAAGATTGGTATTGAGATTACAGACTCAATCTACGTTGTTCTTAATATGAATATTATGACAAGAATCGGCAAGAAAGTTCTTGATACTCTCGGCGATTCAAACGACTGGGTACGTGGTATGCACTGTAAATGTGACGTTGACCCTGAAAAGAGATGGATTTGTCAGTTCCCTGAGGACAACACAATCATTTCTGTAAATTCAGCTTACGGCGGAAACGTACTTCTTGGTAAAAAGTGCTTTGCTCTTCGTATTGCTTCTTACCTTGGTAAGAACGAGGGCTGGCAGGCAGAACATATGCTTATCCTTGGTCTTCAAAAGCCAAACGGAGAAATCAAGTATATCTGCGCTGCATTCCCATCAGCTTGCGGTAAGACAAACCTTGCTATGCTTATCCCACCTGAAGGATATCAGAGAAAAGGCTACAAGGTATGGTGCGTAGGCGACGATATTTCTTGGATCAAGAAGGGTGAGGACGGACGTCTTTATGCTATCAACCCTGAAAATGGATTCTTCGGCGTTGCTCCTGGTACTAACGAGAAGTCTAATCCTAATGCTCTTGCATCAACAAAGAAGGGAACAATCTTTACAAACGTTGCTCTCAACCTTGATAACAACACAGTTTGGTGGGAAGGTCTTGACAAGAACCCACCTGCAAATGCAATTGACTGGAAGGGCAATCCTTGGAACGGTCAAACAAGCGAGGAAAAGGGTGCTCATCCAAACTCAAGATTCACAGCTCCTGCTGTAAACTGCCCTTGCATTTCATCAGAATTTGAAAATCCAAACGGTGTTCCTATTTCAGCATTCGTATTCGGCGGCCGTCGTGCTAAGCTCACTCCGCTTGTATATCAGTCAAAGAGCTGGAATCACGGTGTATTCGTAGGCTCAATCATGGGTTCTGAAACAACTGCTGCAGCTACAGGTCAGGTTGGCGTTGTTCGTCGTGACCCTATGGCTATGCTCCCGTTCTGCGGCTACAATATGGGCGATTATTGGAAGCATTGGATTGAAATCGGCGAAACTCTTGACGAGGATAAGGCTCCTAAGATTTTCAACGTTAACTGGTTCCGTAAGGACGACGAAGGCAACTTCTTGTGGCCGGGCTTCGGCGATAACCTCAGAGTTCTTGATTGGATTATCGACCGTTGCGAGGGTAAGGTTGACGCTCAGGAAACAGCTATCGGTTATCTTCCTTATGCTAAGGATATCAATCTTGACGGTCTTGATATGACTGAGGCTGACCTTGAGAAGATTCTTGACGTTGATAAGGACGCTTGGAAGGAAGAACTCAAGGGTGTTGACGAGCTTTATGCTAAGTTCGGCGATAAGCTTCCTAAGGAGCTTGAGGACGTACTTGAAGAAGTTAAGTCAAACCTTGACAAATAATTATCTCTTTTGAAATAATATAATACAAAACACGGTACAAAATTTTGTACCGTGTTTTTGTTTTAAATATTATAAATTATTTTTCTTTTTTATTCCGACTAAAAATGAAAGTGAGACGATAAACGTGATTACTTCGGCGATGGGGAATGCAAGCCATACGCCTGTCATTTTGAAGAAATATGAGAGCAAAAATACGCTTGCGATAATCACAACAAAGCCACGCATAATTGAAATGATAAATGCCGGAGCCGCCTTACTCATAGAGCTGAATGCAAGGGAAAGGAAAATATTAAGCCCTGCAAAAATGAAGCCTATAAAGTAAATTCTCAAACCTTTGACTGCATAATCGGTAAGTGCGGCAATATGCTCGCTGTTGAAAACATTTGCGATTGGGGCAGCAAAAATATTTACTGTTACTATTATTATTCCTGCAAGGCAAAGGCAGGTGATAATGCCAAGCTTGAGTATTTTTGAAACATTTTCGTTTTCGCTTTTAGCGTAATATTTGCTGATAAGCGGCTGCGAGCCTTGCGCAACACCGTTGAATACAGACACGGCAACGAGCGAAATATTAGCAACAACGCCGTAAGCCGCAACGCCGATATTGCCGACTAATTTTAATATAATCATATTAAACGCAACGGTGATTACACCTGAGGAAAATTCGCCTACAAAGGCTGAAACACCGAGTTTTGCGCAGTTAAATAATTTAACGAAAGACGGCACGCAGGGCTTAAAGCTTATATTGTTTTTCTTTGAGAAAAAGTGAATACAGCAGATTGCACAGCCTACAACAGGACTTAAAGCCGTAGCTAAAGCCGCACCTGCCATACCCATTTTAAGCGGAAACATAAGCACCCAGTCCATAACAATATTGAAAAGACTGCTTATAACCGTAGCCGCCATTGCGATTGACGGTGCGCCGTCATTTCTGACGAATGCATTGCAAATGTAATTCCACATAAAAAGCGGAGTAAAGCACATAAATATTTTTGTGTAAGGTGTGCCAACCTTTACAATCTCACTGCTTCCGCCTAAGATAGCAACAAGTTTATCGGGTATAAAAACGCCGATTGCCATAAAAATCAAGGCGAAAAGCGTTGTGAAAAACATTGCGTTGAAAAAATATCTGTTATTTTTTTCTCCCTGATTTTTAGCTATTGCAAATCGGATTGCCGAGCCTACGCCAATCATTGAGCCTATGGCAAATATTAAATTATATAAGGGTAATACAAGATTTAATGCGGTAATGCCGTTAGCACCGACTGCCTTTGATATGAAAAAGGTGTCAGCCAAAATGTAGCACGACATTCCAATCATGGCAAATACGTTTTGCGATACGTATTTTGCAAACTCTTTTGATGCACTTTTGCTTTTCATAATAGATTCCTTTACTTGTTTATATATTATGGCGATTTTAACATATATATATTTAATTGGCAAGTGTTATTTAAAATGCCGTGTTTTTATTTATTTAACATATTATTTAATAATGTTCATATTTATTTCACACGCAGTATATTTATGAATATTATAGTTGTAGTTGCAAAGGGAAAGGTGCTACTTCCCAATGCGTATAAAATATTTTTCATCCTTACCTCCTCTTTTTTATATTGATAAAAAGAATAGAAACACCGAGACGTAAAAGCCTCGGTGTTTTTATTTTGTTAATTATACAATTTAAAATTCTATTTTCGTTTGTTTATAATCCTTATCGTGGGCAGTTAGCACCGCAACGCAGTTTTCGTTTTTATACATTTTATTAAGCCAACGAAGAGAAATTTTCATATTTTGAATATTATGTATCGGACCGGAAAGAATAAGCTCGCTCCACGATTTCTCGCTTATTCCGTTGTCGCCGGCAATTACTGCCATTTTGCCGTTTTGCTTAATCACAACGCAAACAGAGCCTGCCGAATGACCGGGAGTATAAACAATTCTGACGCTTCCGTCGCCGAATAAATCGCAGCTTTTGCCGAAAGGTGCACGGGAGTCGTAATTCATTTCAATCGGCTCGATTTCAACACCCTGCCAAAGCGCTTTACGGTATCTTGGGTTTGGAAGAAGCGATATTTCAAGTTCTTCTTTTGTTGCATAAATATGCTTAGCACCCTTTAAATCCTTAAGCCCGCTTACGTGGTCGCAGTCAAGATGAGTTAAAATCACCGCATCAAGTTGCTTTGGAGTAATGCCGAGTGCGTTAAGCTGCCTTGCGACACTGTCGTTAAGAGTAACGGTAGGCTGACTTGAAAAGTAAAGAGCAAGTCCGAGATGATGCCGGGGATATTATAT
>OGQP01001014.1_pt1 | contig 17491 bp, 10 predicted proteins | sample 1553251 | NCBI WGS metagenome assembly OGQP01 (sample SAMEA2580016, study PRJEB22360) | human gut metagenome | biome: human gut; feature: human-associated habitat; material: faeces | place: Denmark | collected 2008/2010 | reverse complement strand
CGGCTGTGCCGCAGGGGGCGGCGGGTCTTTGCGGCGGTTTGCCGGAGCCGACACGGTGTTGCTGATTCACGACCGCGAATGGTTGCGGCAGCGTGTGCGTGCCGTGGCGGAGGAAACGTTGTCGGAAAGTGCGTTGATTGCCGATGAGGGCGACAAGCATGCTATGGACAATGTGGTCGACGCAGAGCAGTTCTGCTGCGACATCGACAGCCATCGATATGCCGACTATGCGGTTAACAACCGTGGCGACTACGATGCCGCTTTGGCTTTTGACACAGCGCTGCAGGGCGTGTTCCACAAAAATTTCGACATCATCAGTTCTACGTTCCGTCAGTTTGAGTCGGACGGCTATAAAATATACATACTTTCCGACAGCGAGCCTCAGTTTGAACGTCTGCGCTCTATCTTCGACGACCGAAAGGACGATATCCGCTTCACGCCGGTGCTGCGCACGCTTCATGAGGGATTTGTCGACAACGAGCGTAAGATTTGCGCGTTTACCGACCATCAGATTTTTGAACGCTTCCATAAGTACACGCTCAAGAGCGACCGTGTGCGTTCGGGCAAGTTGGCGCTGTCGCTGAAGGAGTTGTCGCAGATAGAGGTGGGCGACTTTATTGTGCATGTCGACCATGGAGTGGGACGCTTTGGCGGGTTGGTGCGCACTGCCGTCAACGGAAAGATGCAGGAGATGATAAAACTCACGTATCTCAACGATGATAAGATTTTTGTGTCGATTCATTCGCTCCACAAACTGGCAAAATACCGCGGCAAGGAGGGTGTGCCTCCGAAGCTCAACAAACTTGGGTCGGGGGCGTGGAACAGGGTGAAGGAGCGCACGAAGTCGAAACTCAAAGACATCGCGCGCGACCTTATCCAGCTTTATGCCGCACGCCGCAAGGAGAAGGGATTCGCATATTCGCCCGACGGATATCTGCAGCATGAGCTTGAGGCCTCGTTTATCTATGAGGACACGCCCGACCAGCTGAAGGCGACGGAGGCGGTGAAGGCCGACATGGAGAGCGAACGCCCGATGGACCGCCTGGTGTGTGGCGATGTGGGATTCGGCAAGACGGAAGTGGCGATACGCGCTGCGTTTAAGGCTGCCACCGACGGCAAGCAGACCGCTGTGCTTGTGCCCACCACGGTGCTGGCTTATCAGCATTTCACCACGTTCTCAGAACGCTTGAAGGACTTTCCCGTGCGTGTCGACTATCTCAGCCGTGCGCGTAAGCCGAAAGACGTGAAGCGCATCCTTGAGGAATTGAAGGAAGGTAAAATAGACATAATCATAGGCACTCACAAACTTATCGGAAAGACGGTGCAGTTCAAAGACTTGGGACTGCTCGTGGTTGATGAGGAACAGAAATTCGGCGTCGGTGTGAAGGAAAAACTGAAACAGCTGAAGGTGAACGTGGACACGCTTACAATGTCGGCTACGCCGATTCCGCGCACGCTGCAGTTCTCATTGATGGGCGCGCGCGACCTCAGCGCCATCAACACGCCGCCGCGCAACCGCTATCCGATTATAACCAATGTCACTGCCCTCGATGACGAAATACTGCGCGAGGCAATCAATTTTGAGCTTGCGCGTGGCGGACAGGTGTTTATTGTAAACAACCGCATCGAGCAGCTGTTCGACCTTGAGAGCCGGGTGCGCCGTCTGGTGCCCGACGCCCGCACGGTGGTGGGGCATGGGCAGATGGCGTCCGACAAGCTGGAGCAGACAATCATCGACTTCGCCGCGCATCAGTACGACGTGCTGCTTGCCACCACAATCATTGAGAGCGGCATCGATATGCCGAATGTCAACACCATCATAATCAACAATGCGCAGAATTTCGGTTTGTCGGAACTGCATCAGTTGCGTGGACGGGTGGGGCGCAGCAACCGCAAGGCGTTCTGCTATCTGCTTGTGCCGCCCGAAGCCGCGCTCACTCCGGTGGCGCGTCGCCGTCTGCAAGCCATCGAGAGCTTCTCCGACCTCGGCAGCGGCATACATATCGCCATGCAGGACCTCGACATCCGCGGTGCCGGAAACCTGCTCGGAGCCGAGCAGAGCGGCTTTATCGCCGACCTCGGCTATGAGACGTATCAGAAAATTCTCAAAGAGGCGGTGCTTGAATTGAAGACGGAGGAATTTGCCGACACCTTCGCCGACGAGCATCAAGACTCCGCCAACGCCGAATATGCCAACGACTGCACCATCGAGAGCGACCTCGAAATCCTCTTTCCGGCATCCTACGTGCCTCAGGAGAGCGAGCGCATACTCCTGTACCAAGAACTCGACAACATGGAGCGGCAGGAGGATGTCGACGCCTTCTGCAAGCGGCTTGAAGACCGTTTCGGAGCGATTCCCGACCAGGCGCGCGAGTTGATTCTTGTGGTCACGTTGCGCAGGCTTGCCCGCCGTCTCGGCATTGAGAAAATCGTGTTGAAGCAGGGGCACATGACAATGTTTTTCGTTTCGTCGGAAAATGCGGCCTACTATCAGTCGCCGGCATTCGGACGCATCCTGACTTATCTGCAGCAGAATGTGCGCATAGCCAATCTCAATGAACACAACAGCCGAAGGTCGATGCGCATCGACGGCATCAAGACCGTGCGCGAAGCCACCGACGTTGTGCGCCACATCCTCGATCTCCCCGTATGCGATTAGACGTGTAGCGCCTTTCCGTGAAATCCATGCGGAATAGGCGATGGAGGGGAAAGCACACTGTCGCTGAACAAGGAGCTTATACACAAACTATGCTGATGGCAAGGCATCATAAAATAGCTAAACTTTTCGACGAAAATTTTTGGGGGAGACACGATGATGGAGTCGGGAAAGAAGCAGCAACTAAATCAGCTGCCGTTTCATTTTCTTTATAATTTCGTTTGTGGTCTGTTATCCCGAACTCGCGTTATTGTGCAATCACTTTAGCTATACCTAAAAATTGTACTCATGCTTATTGAATACAACGGCATTCATCGTGTGGCTATCATAATTAAACCAATAATGAAATTCTATTGTGTTCCAACCCAAAACAGAAGTATTGACCATATTGTCTCCTATTACAATTGTTCTCCGATTCCTTTGAATTTCTCAATAAAAGCGACGATTTTTTGAAACACAGTTTGCTTCTTTGTCAGATATTGCGGATTCAAAGGACTCATTTTAGGCAAAATATTATTGAAGTCTGTCCCATTCTCATTGGCAAATTTACGTTTCAACGAGAGTTCAATATAATGCTGGGCTTCTTTTTCATTCAGATTTTCACCTGCAATCAAAGCAACAGCTTCTTTTTTCAATTCTGCTTGTGCATATTCATAGAACGCCTTTATAACATCCGTTCTATCAACATACGAATCCAAGTTTGATTGATTGATAAAATCAATTATCAGACTCTCTTTGGATCTGTTACCAACACTTGACCTGATAACTCGGCGAATTTCTTCTATCAATGAAGCCTTATCCAACTTCTTTTTATTCTTATCGAATATAAGTTCAAGAATATAATCCAAATCTATTTCTTGCGATTTAAGCAGGTCTATCTCGAATATGACATCATCCCAGTCTATTTTTGATTTTTCAGTTTTCTTTCCCTCTCTTTCATGCCTCAACCAATCTCTGATGTCGTTATAAGTTGATTTGTAATCCTGAATAATTCTATCAGACGGCATTTCCAATTTTTGCATTTTAGCAATGTCATCATCTGTTACAAAATATTCATTTTTAAACGCACCTACTGCTTCCGGATTATCAGTATCAACAGTTTGGAATGCTTTTAAAGCTGTAAATTCATCATAATTTTGCAATATGTTTTCCACCCGCAGATATTCGCCAAACAACTTGACAAATTCTTTCTTATCCTGTTCTGTAGCAATATCATCTGTATCGGGAAATTTATCATTCAGTTCTTTTACAATTTCGATATATCCTTTTCGAGCTTCACCGGAAACAATGTCTTTAAAACCTTCCAGATATTCCTTATAACTCTTTTCTAATACGAAATTTGCCGTTTTTTCATCACCAAACAGTTTTATGGCATCAATGGTATGCTGTTCAAGATCTCTGAATGTAACAATATTACCGAAGGTCTTGGTCGAATTATAAATTCGGTTTGTGCGAGAAAATGCCTGTATCAATCCATGATAACGCAGGTTCTTATCCACAAACAGAGTATTCAGAGTAGGAGCGTCAAAACCTGTCAGGAACATCCCCACTACAATCACCAAATCTATCTCTTTGTTTTTCACCCTCTTGGCAAGGTCTCTGTAATAATTCTGAAACTCTTTGCTGTCAACACTATAATTAGTGCCAAACATAGCGTTATAGTCAATAATAGCCTTAGTCAAGAACTCTTTTGCACTGAGTTCCATTGCTGATGGTTCAAAATTCTCGTCTGCAATATCGCCTATTGCACTTTGTTCCTCATTGGCAGCAAAAGAGAAAATGGTAGCGATCTTCAACTGCTTTTCAGAACCTTTTTGCAAACTGTTTAACTTTTCATAATAGCATTTGGCGGCATCGACACTACTTACGGCAAACATAGCGTTAAAACCTTTGCTATCTCCCTGATTACGATGCGTTTTGATTCTGAAATTCTGTAATATGTATTCCGAAATTTCATTAATACGGGCAGGGTGAAGCAATGCCTGCTTATTTTCCGCAGCACTTAGCTTTAGTTCGTCTTTTTCCGTTTCTATCTCTTTGAAACGAGGTCTAACATCATTATAATCAACTTTGAATTTCAATACTTTTTCATCACGGATGGCATCCGTTATCACGTATGAATGCAATTCCCTGCCGAATACGCTTGCCGTTGTATCTGCCCCAAGAGCGTTCTCTGGGAATATAGGAGTGCCGGTAAAACCGAACTGATAATATTTTTTGAATTTCTTTTTTAACTGTTTTTGTGCTTCACCGAATTGGGAACGGTGGCATTCATCGAAAATAAAGACTACCTGCTTTTGATAAACAGGCAAATTACCTTCACTTTTCATCAAATTATTTAGTTTCTGAATTGTAGTGACAATAATTTTATTGTCTTCTTTTTCAATATTCCGTTTCAAACCAGCAGTACTTTCCGAACCGTTGACACTGTCAGGTGAGAATCGTTGGTATTCTTTCATGGTCTGATAGTCCAAGTCCTTACGGTCAACGACGAAAAATACTTTATCTATAAAGTCCAATTGTGTTGCCAATCGTGCAGCCTTAAAGCTGGTAAGCGTTTTTCCGGAACCTGTGGTATGCCATACATATCCGCCACCTTCGGTGGTTGACCATTTTTTTGCTTGGTATGCGCTTCTGATTTTCCATAACATACGTTCTGTCGCAGCAATCTGATACGGGCGCATGATTAGCAAAGTATTGTTGACATCAAAGACGGAATATGTAAAAATAATATTAAGCAACGTATTTTTTTGGAAAAAAGTCTCTGTAAAATCTTTCAGGTCTTTTATCAATTTGTTTTTTGCATTTGCCCAATTCATGGTAAAGTCGAAACTGTTCTTGTTTCGCTCTACGGTATTGGCAAAATAACGGCTATCCGTACCGTTTGATATTACAAATATCTGAATGTATTTAAACAGTGAATTGTCACTATTAAAACTTTCTTTAGAGTAGCGGTGTACTTGATTAAATGCTTCTCGGATAGCCACACCGCGTTTTTTCAATTCAACCTGAACCAACGGCAAACCATTGACCAATATCGTCACATCATAGCGATTAGCCTGTGTGCCGACTTGCTCAAACTGATTAATTACCTGCACCTTATTTCGGGCAATATTTTGTTTATCGGCAAGATAGATGTTTTTGATATGTCCGTCATCAAAAACAAAATCATATATGTAGTTATCGTGAATCGTACGAGTTTTATCAACCAAAGTATCACCTGGTTTATCCAAATATTCCTCCACAAAGCGTAGCCACTCATTATCAGAAAACGCCATCTCATTCAATTCCTGAATCTGTATGCGGGCATTAGCCAACAACGCTTCGGGAGTCGAAATATCAGGACAATATTCATAACCTTGATGCACCAAATCTTGAATAAACTCTTGCTCAAGGCTTGCCTCAGATTGATATGTAACCGATGGCTCGTGAAGTTCATTATACTTTGTATAGTCATCAAGAACTATAAAATTATTCGATTCTGCTATAGTGTTATAATATGCCATTTTATTATTCGGTATAATAGTTATTATCGACAAGATGCTTTAAGAGCAATTTTAATGTATTCTTTTCAGGCTCCGTAGGTTCTGGGACAGCCTCGTTTGACAATGTAGAATGGTTTGTGAATTGAATAATCCTGTTATAATATGTCTTCTTGTCATCAGGTAACAAGTCTGACCATTGTGGATAGCCTAAAAAGTTTGCGGTCTTTTCGTAAAGATTTCGAAGAAGCATGAAATGATACTTTTCAATCTTATTATCATCAACTGCTTCTTGGAGGACGGACCTCAAATACAAGTGGTATGAGAAACTTTTATTTGAATCTCCAAGTTTCCCATTCAACTCATATGTGCCGTCGTCTTCTTTCTTTAATAGATAGCAGCACTCGTTCCCCTGCTTATTTTTCTTCTTTAGCTCCAATTCATTGTAAAGTACATTATAAAACAATGGATTATGAGTTGTAATGATAAACTTAATATCAGATTGACTCGACTTTATTAATTCAGCAATATTAACAGCAAGTTCTATTAGGTGATTCTCATCCAAAGAACTGACAGGGTCATCGATAAAAATATATTCTAACTCATCAAATTGGTTAGTGTCACGATTTGAAGGTTCCGACTCATTCAATGTATCTACAACCAGTTTTATCAAGCTAAAAAATACACACCAAATAAGACAACTCTCTTCTCCTTTGGAGATTTTAATATTGTCTATCTTATTATCATCTCCACGCTCTAATGAAAATGTAATCTCGTTAAAGTCTTTATTAAATGACGGAGTAAGCTTGTCATTAGTATAATGTTGGAAATGGGTAATTACATTAGACTCTTGACCTTGATCTTTGAAAATCCAATCAGTAAAACTGTTTGGGTGTATGATTAACTTTCTATTGGTATCTTCATCCAAATCATTATCCCAATAGAACAAATCTTCGGTAAAGGCATTATAGTAGAGAACTTTTAATGGCTTCTCTTCTTCTGTCTCTTCACCTTCAGTTTTGGGTGCAACCAACTCCTTAAACTCACGAGAAAGGCGAGTTTTTCCAACACCATTGAAGGCATAAATCAATTGTACCTTCTTATTGGTATTTTTAAGCGTTTGAGCTATTTCAGTCAATGTCTTTCCCATATCAAGCACTTAGTTTATACTTTGGAAATGATAGGAGTTTATCTCTATAATATTCATATTGCTCTTGCACTGCTGCAATCTCTGCGGGTAATCCTTGTACTAGGTCGCTAACCAATGCTTCAAACTTATCAAGAATAGAAACTATACGTTCTTGTTCTGTTAGGGGAGGTATAGGAATCTCAAATTGTTCTAATTGTGATTGATGCAACCTAATGACTTTTGTCCCTGTAACTCTACTCCTTTTGTATTTTACAAATGTATATGTTTGAAAATAATACGCAATGTATTTGGGATTTTGATTATGAGAAAAAGCTAGACTATCTCCACTAATACAAATTTCTTCATCTCCAAGCCAAGCAACACATTTGCAAACATCATCAATATTCTCACTTACGGTTGCAAATACCAAATCGCCATAGTGAGCTTTTTTGCACTTCTTGGCTGTTTCACTGTTTACATACGATTTGGTCTTTGCTGCAAATGTCCCATAGTGTGTATATATCTGACCATAATGAATACAAGGGATTCCACTTTCTGTAAAATCCTTTTTTTGCAAGCCATTGCCTCTTATGAATGTACCTATCTCACTCATTTTCATCCAAGTTACGCTTGCGCACCCCCCCCCATTTATATTATTGAAACTCAACAGTTTATCTCTGTAGTATTCGTATTGCTCCTGTCTCGCTTGCAGCTCCGCTTGCAGCTCCGCTGCATATTCCGCGAAGCGGTCAAGAATCAGAGCAACTTCTTCCTGTATCTCAAATGGAGGAAGAGGTATTTCCAAATTACTCACCTTCGTTGTATTAATAGTTGGAACTCCACCTTCGCTTTGCAATTCTTTTATTTTGGATTCCATATTCTTAAGAGTATAAAAAAGAAAAAGTGTAGATACTCTTTCTGATGCAGGAATGACAGAAAAGCACTTGTCATTTAAATAAAACCGCTCTTTAATATAATTTACAAACCCCGCATACGCGCCAACGCGTGATATTGTTACGGTATTTGCCTCTCTGTTAAAAGTATGGTAATATCCCATAGGCGATTGCCCTCCGCTGATAATTGGATATGTACCACCTAAAACTGCATCGGATTTTGTAATTCCTTTACCTGTTTTTATTTCACAGAAATCTCCCAGCTTCTTGTACTCAACTCCATTCGGGCAAAGTTTCTGTATTAATTCTTGCAACTTACTCATAATTAAGCCTTCTCTAATTCAGCTACTATTTTGTCTATCTCCGCACGCAGTTCGTTTTCCCGCGCCACAATCCTACGAATACGCTCGTTCAGTTCCTTGATGTCAGTCTTTGGACGAGTGTCTTCTATCTCAATATAACTGCTTACTGACAAGTTGTAATCGTTCTCGACAATGACTTTATAATCAACCGATTTGGCAATATAGTCAACATTTTCCTTTTTATCAAAGATGGCTATAATCCTGTCTATTTGTTTGTCTTCGAGTACATTGTTGTTGGTCTCTTTCGTGAAGAAACTTTCTCCGCTTGCATCTATGAACTGGATTTTAGTATCGGACTTATGCTTTGACAGAACCAGAATATTTACCGCTATCGAAGTGCCATAGAATAAGTTGGAAGGCAATGAGATAATGGTTTCAACAAAGTTCCCGTCCACTAAATATTTCCTGATTTTCTGCTCAGCTCCGCCTCTATAGAAAATACCGGGGAAGCAGACAATAGCTGCACGTCCCTTGCTTGAGAGATAATATAACGCATGAAGAACAAAAGCAAAATCGGCTTTTGATTTCGGAGCAAGTACCCCGGCAGGAGCAAAGCGGTCGTCATTGATAAGAGTCGGATCATCCGAACCAATCCAATTTACTGAATAAGGTGGATTGGAAACAATGGCATCAAATGGCTTGTCATCACCGAATTGAGGATCAATCAGTGTGTTCCCAAGAGCAATGTTAAACTTATCGTAATTAATATTATGCAGGAACATATTCATACGAGCCAAGTTGTAGGTTGTATGATTTATCTCTTGTCCGAAGAATCCATCTTCAATTATGCGGTCTTCAAACTGCCTTTTAGCTTGCAATAGTAATGAACCCGAACCTGCGGCAGGGTCGTATATCTTATTGACAGTAGCCTGCCTGTGCATGGCAAGTCGTGAAATGAGTTTTGAGACATTTTGCGGAGTAAAAAATTCGCCTCCCGACTTTCCTGCATTGGCGGCGTAATTGTTTATAAGAAATTCGTAAGCATCGCCGAAAAGGTCAATCTCATGTTCTTCAAAACTCCCAAAATTCAAACCTTCCACACCTTTCAAAACAGCTGCCAAACGACTGTTTTTATCCTCAACTGTATTGCCAAGCCTTGTACTGGTAGTATCAAAATCGGCAAACAACCCTTTGATATTCTTTTCGGAAGCGTAACCATTGGCTGAGCTTTCAATAGAATCAAAGATGGCTTTCAAATCTGTGTTAAGATTGGGATTTGTATTGGCAGTCTTTACAACATTGACAAAAAGCTGGCTTGGATATATAAAGTACCCTTTTGTTTTTACTGCATCATCTTTAATTTCCGGAGTGATAATGCTGTCTGGCAAAGATGCATAATTTATACGATCATCTCCACCTTCAATATAATCTGTAAAATTTTCACTGATGAAACGGTAGAACAATGTCCCCAAGACGAATTGCTTGAAGTCCCATCCATCTACTGCCCCACGCACTTCATTGGCTATTTTCCAAATCTGAGATTGCAGCTGTTCTCTTTGCTGTATGCTTGTCATTTTATCTTTTTCTTTCCAATGTTATCAAATAGTATCTACTTACTTTTATTGATTAGTTCTCTTTGTTCAATATTTAATAATTCTGCTATTCTTGAAAGAGTAACCAAATCAGGCTGTTAGACATTGGTGCACCATTTAGATGCAGTTGATGAATCTTTTTCCAACTGTTCAGTCAACCATTTTCCTGTTTTCTCCTTTTCTACCAAAACCGACTTCAGCCTATTTATACCTTCCATGCCAATCACTAAATTGAATTCTATGCAAAGATAATGAATTAATTTTGTTGGATAAATTAGGCGTAAATCATTTTCTGTTTTGCACGTATGTCTTGACTTTGGGGGAGTGAGATTTTAGTATATAGTTTTGGGAAACCGGAAATATTTCGGGTGTCGGAAGTTTGATTGTTTAGGGTGAAATTTCTCATGAAAATGATTGGCTTACAATTTGATGAAAGTTAATTTTCCGACTTCGGAATGGGACACCCAAATTAAGAACTGCTGGTCAATTGGTCTACAAAGGTGATGAGAAGCGGATAATGCTTCCGAAGGATGGGTTGTATCTTGTGAAGATTGGAAATCAAACAGTGAAAGTAGTGATGTAGAAATGTCTCTTCCAGAGAAACTTTTCAATTAAGTTTGATTAACCGGAGGGAATTGTCGTGATTGCGGGATTTTTGCTCCGGTTTTTTGTCGCTTGGGGCTGTCGCGCAGATTTGTTTGTTCAAGAATGCTGCCGGTTTGCGGGCAGGCGGGAATGGCTTTTCGGCTTTAAATGGGGGAGCGGAGCTTGAATTTGTGGTTTTTTAGGGCAATAGGCAGATAATTCGTGGAATTTGTCTAATTTTGCAACTGAAAAACTGTCCGCAATGGGCGGATAACGAAAACTGGATTCTTATGAAACATATTCTTGCCGTGTATCAGTGGTGTGTGGCTATGCCTATTTTGTTGGTGATGACTATTATCACCGCGTTGCTGACCATCTTTTTCAGTCTGCTCGGAATGAGTAGGCGCGGTGGCTATTATCCTGCGCACTTCTGGGCCAAGCTGTGGTGCATATTGATGTTTGTCAAGGTTGAGGTGAAAGGCCGCGAGAATATCGACCCTAAGACGTCGTATGTGTTTGTGGCAAACCATCAGGGTGCTTACGACATTTATCTTGTATATGGCTATCTGAACCACAACTTCAAGTGGATGATGAAGAAGAGTCTGGAGAAAATTCCGTTTGTCGGCGCAGCCTGCCGCATATCGAAGCATATTATGGTGGACCGTTCGTCGGCGTCGGCGATACAGCAGACCATGGACAGCGCAAAGCGCATTCTGAAGGACGGCATGTCGCTTGTGGTGTTTCCCGAAGGGTCGCGTACGCCTGACGGCGAGATGAAGAAATTCAAGCGTGGCGCGTTCTCACTTGCCACTGAATTCGGGCTTCCGATAGTGCCGCTTACAATCGACGGTTCTTACGACGTGATGCCTAAAAACACATTCCGCATCACTCCTGGAAAAATATCGCTGACAATCCATAAACCAATATATTTTGACAAGGTGGGTGCTGACAACAAGGCTTTGACCGAGGAATTGCTCGAGAAAAGCTATAATGTGATTAAAAGCGGTCTGCCGGGATAAAAGCATGCGTACAAAAAGAATATTTGCGGTGGTTGTGGCGCTGGGCCTTGTGGCTGGCAACGTGTGGCCGCACGACATTGCGTCGGACATCGATGTGGAGACGTCGGCCGAGGTCGTGGCAGAGCAGGAGCCGCAGGCGGTCGCCGATTCGGTGACGATGGCCGCCGACACTGTCAAGAAACAGAATTTCTTTAAAAAGGTTGGAGCTTATTTCAAGCGTTCCAATCATTTCGACCCTTCAAAAAAGATTGACTTCGGTGTGATCGGCGGGCCGTTCTATGCCTCGGCTACCGGTGTCGGCATCGGGTTGGTGGCATCGGGACTTTATCGCATAGACCGCAACGATGTGACGCTGCCGCTGTCAAACGTGTCGATATTCGCCAATGTGGCCACGTCGGGAATGATGGCGCTCGGCGTGAGGGGCAACAATGTGTTTCCACGCGAACGCTATAAGTTGGACTATACGGTCTATTTCTACACTTTCCCGTCGAAGATATGGGGCGTGGGCTACGATGCCGGCAATATCGACGACAATGAGCGGAATTATTCGCGCATCAAGTTTGAGGCAAAGCCGCGTTTCCTTTGGCGTGTGTTTGACAATGCGTATGTAGGTCCGGTGGCAAACTTCCAGTATGTCAAGATGACCGACCTGAACGATGATGTGATAGGGCTTGTTGGCTCGGCAGAGAAGAATTTTATGGCGGTGGGTGCGGGCGTGTCGCTCAACTATGACTCGCGCGATGTGGTTACGAATGCCTCGCGGGGATGGCTTTTCCAGCTTGACCAGCTGTTTATGCCTGCTTTCTTCGGCAACGACGATAAGTATATGGTGACCGACCTTACGGTGGCAACCTACAAAAAGGCGTGGAAGGGGGCGATTATAGCGGGTGAATTCCATTCGCAGCTCAATTTCCAGGATGTGCCGTGGCCAATGATGGCTTGTGTGGGCGGGCCTAACCGTATGCGCGGATATTTTGAGGGACGCTACCGCGACAAGTGCATCGTGGAGGCGCAGGTGGAGCTGCGTCAGCACATCCGCCGGCGCAACGGCATAACGGTGTGGGTAGGAGCCGCCAACGTTTTCCCGGAATTTGAGCAGATACGTTGGAAGAAAACGTTGCTCAACGGCGGATTCGGCTATCGTTGGGCATTCAAGGAAAATGTGAATGTGCGTCTTGATCTGGGATTTACCAAAAATGGGATTGGCTTTGCGTTCAACATCAACGAGGCGTTTTGATGAAGAATTGTGAATTTGACAATAAAAGCGTAATTTTGCAGAAATATTTGTAACAACACGGATGCTTAAGATAAAGAAACTATATGGTTTTATGCTGCAAGGGTTCCTGCCCTTGTTCATGATGACGTTTTGCATCTGTCTGTTTATCGTGTTGATGCAGTTCCTGTGGCGTTTTATCGACGACCTTGTTGGAAAAGGATTGGAGATATCCGTCATAGCCGAGCTGTTTTTTTATGCCGCGCTCACGATGGTGCCGCTGGCATTGCCTTTGTCGATTCTGCTGGCGTCGCTGATGCTCTTCGGCAATCTCGGCGAACGGTTTGAGCTGACGGCTATGAAGTCGTCGGGTGTGTCGCTGCTGAAGGCAATGCGGCCGTTGATGGTGCTGATAGCCCTTGTGGCTGTCGGCGCGTTCTTTTTTCAGAACGATGTGTTGCCAAAGGCGCAGGTGAAGATGTGGACGCTGGTGTTTTCCGTGCGTCAGAAATCGCCTGAACTCGACATCCCGGAGGGCGTGTTCTACGATCAGATAGACGGCTACAGCGTGTTTGTAAAGCAGAAAAACCGTGAGAATGGACGATTGTACGACTTGATGATCTATGACGTGTCGCAAGGATTCAACAACTCCAGAATAATTCTTTCCGACTCGGGCAAGCTCAGCTTCACTCGCGACAAGCGCCATCTGTTCCTTAAACTGTGGAAAGGCGAGCAGTTTGAGAATCTGAGCGACCAGCAGGTGTCGTCGGTGGGCGCGCCATACAGGAGGGAGTCGTTTTCCGACAAGGAGATAATGATTCCTTTTGATGCCAACTTCACGCGAATGAACGACAGCACGATGCGCAAGCAGTATGTGGGCAAAAACATTGCCGAGCTGCGTCAGACAATAGATTCGGTGAAGGTGCGCATCGACAGCGTGGGCAACATATTCGGCAGAGACCTGCAGGAAGTGCAGTATGTGGGCGTCGACAATTTCATCCGCAAGTCGGACGGACACGGCGGCATCCTCAAGCAGCCTGCTCCGGAGGTGAAATTGACCAAGCCTGTGGATGTGGATGCGGTGTTCAACGGCAAGACGTTGGCCGACAAGCAGCGCTACATAGCCTTTGCCATCGACCGCGCGCGTCAGATGAAAAATGAGTTTGAGTTTAAAAGTTATACGCTTGCTGAAGACAAGAAGGTGATACGCCGGCATCAGATAGAGATGCACAAGAAATTCACGTTGTCGATAGCCTGCTTGATTTTCTTCTTTATAGGCGCGCCTCTGGGCGCCATTATCCGCAAGGGCGGCATCGGTGTGCCTATTGTAATCTCCGTATTGCTCTTTGTGTTCTATTACATCATAGACACGTTCGGCTACAAGCTTGCACGCGACGGGCGTGTGGACGTTTGGGAAGGCATCTGGGCAAGCACGGCGGTGCTGTTCCCGTTGGGCGTTTTCCTTACGTATAAGGCGGTCAACGACTCTGCGGTGTTTAACGCGGAGGCATACGTGGCATTCTTCCGTCGTCTGGTTGGAAAGACGGAGTTGCGCCAGGTGGAGATGAAGGAGCTGTCGATGGAGGATGTCGTTGCCGACAGGGCGTGTGTCGCGTTGTCGGAGCTGAAGGCGGATGCAGACGCTTTTTATCACCGCAACAGGACGCGGCAGAATTATTTCGCCTATTGGACACGCGGCATGAGCCGGAAGTCGTTGACGCAACTGTCGGACAAACTGGAGGATGTGGTTGGCTATCTGTCCAACTCACGCAACCAGCTGGTTATAAACAAACTTATGGATTTCCCTGTTATAAAATATAACCGACTTGTGCAGCCGTCGGTCTATGGCAAGACGGCGCGGGCGGTGATGATTGTTGTGCCTGTCGGATTCCTTGTCTATATAATAGGTGTCAAGCAGCATCAACGGTTGAGAAGGGATGTAAAGAAAATTTCACAGGTTTGCGATGAACTTACTCAGATAATAAAAGATAACAACCAAGGAGATGAACGATAAAATAAAATTAGACAGCATTGAAGACGCTATTGCGGATTTCAAGGAAGGAAAATTCTTGATAGTGATAGACGATGAGGATCGTGAGAATGAGGGAGACTTCATTATCGCCGCCGAGAAAATCACGCCTGAAAAGGTGAACTTTATGTTGAAGCATGCACGTGGCGTGCTTTGTGCGCCGATTACGCTTCAGCGTTGCAAGGAACTTGACTTGGACGTGCAGGTGTCGGACAACACGTCGATGCTCGGCACTCCGTTCACTGTCACTGTCGACAAGCTGGAGGGATGCTCCACTGGTGTGTCGGCGCATGACCGTGCCGCAACGATCCGCGCTCTTGCCGATCCAAATGCGAAGCCTGCCGACTTCGGACGTCCTGGACACATCAATCCTCTTTATGCGCAGGACAAGGGTGTGCTTCGCCGCACGGGGCATACTGAGGCGGCTGTTGACCTTGCTCGCCTTGCCGGACTGTATCCTGCTGGCGCATTGATGGAAATCATGAATGATGACGGCACAATGGCGCGTCTGCCTGAGTTGAAAAAAATATCAGAGGAATTCGGAATAAAGCTGATTTCAATCAACGACTTGGTGGCTTATCGCCTGAAGCAGGAGTCGATTGTGGAAAAAGGCGAAGAAGTGGATATGCCTACGAAGTATGGACATTTCCGACTGATCCCGTTCTTGCAGAAGTCGAATGGGTTGGAGCATATGGCTATTGTAAAGGGCGAATGGGAGAAGGACGAGCCGATTCTCGTGCGTGTGCATTCGTCGTGCGCCACTGGCGACATCCTCGGCTCTTACCGTTGTGATTGTGGAGCGCAACTCCACAAGGCAATGGAGATGATAGAGAAGGAAGGCAAAGGCGTGGTAGTGTATCTTAACCAGGAGGGGCGTGGCATCGGCTTGATGAACAAGATGCGCGCGTACAAACTCCAGGAGAACGGAATGGACACGGTTGAGGCAAATCTTTGCCTCGGATTTAAGGCCGACGAGCGCGACTACGGCGTTGGCGCAAGCATTCTGCATGACCTTGGCGTGTCAAAGATGCGATTGCTCACAAACAATCCGCAAAAAAGAATCGGACTTACGGGGTATGGACTGACGATAGAGGAAAATGTTCCATTGGAAATCGAACCTAATAAATATAATAGATTTTACCTTCACACTAAGAAGGACCGAATGGGGCACGACTTGCATAATGTGGACTAAATTCTGGAAATAAAAGGAATCGCTGGCATTCTTGATGAATGACCGGCGATTTTTTTGTTCTTATAACTTGTTGATAAATTGGTGATTGTGAAAAAAGTTGAAAAAAAGGGCAAAAAAAGATGCTGAAAAGTTTGGCGGGAAAGGGAAAAGGCAGTACCTTTGCAACCGCAAAAGCGAAACAGACCGGTGGTCGTGAAGCTTTGGCGTGATGCCGGAGGGCGTCGGACCGGCGCGGACGCGGGGTTCTTGAAAAAGAAACTTGAAAAAAAGTTCGCGAAAAATTTGGCGGTTAGAAATAAAGGCAGTACCTTTGTAACCGCTTTCCGAAAAGGAAACGGCGCAGAGAACATTGAAATGATGCGATAAAGAGACAAGACGAAGGAAGAGGGCGGAAGCCCTCCGTCAAGAGAAGAAAGAGCGCAGATGCCGGGACGATCCGAGGTTGTTGGTCTGGCTGTCGGAATGACAGAGAAAAATAAAAGAACAAGATAAACAACGGAGAGTTTGATCCTGGCTCAGGATGAACGCTAGCGACAGGCTTAACACATGCAAGTCGAGGGGCAGCGAGGGAGTGGCAACACTTCTGTCGGCGACCGGCGCACGGGTGAGTAACGCGTATGCAACCTGCCCTTCACAGGGGGATAACCGGGAGAAATTCCGACTAATACCGCATACGTCCACAGGGGGCATCCCCTGGGGATGAAAGAATTATCGGTGAAGGATGGGCATGCGTGATATTAGGTAGTTGGCGGGGCAACGGCCCACCAAGCCTACGATATCTAGGGGTTCTGAGAGGAAGGTCCCCCACATTGGTACTGAGACACGGACCAAACTCCTACGGGAGGCAGCAGTGAGGAATATTGGTCAATGGACGAGAGTCTGAACCAGCCAAGTCGCGTGAAGGAAGACGGATCTATGGTTTGTAAACTTCTTTAGTGCGGGAACAAAGCGGCGTCGAGACGCCGGATGAGTGTACCGCAAGAATAAGCATCGGCTAACTCCGTGCCAGCAGCCGCGGTAATACGGAGGATGCGAGCGTTATCCGGATTTATTGGGTTTAAAGGGAGCGCAGGCTGCGAGGCAAGTCAGCGGTCAAATGTCGGGGCTCAACCCCGGCCTGCCGTTGAAACTGTCCTGCTAGAGTTCGAGTGAGGTATGCGGAATGCGTTGTGTAGCGGTGAAATGCATAGATATGACGCAGAACTCCGATTGCGAAGGCAGCATACCAACTCGCGACTGACGCTGAGGCTCGAAAGCGTGGGTATCGAACAGGATTAGATACCCTGGTAGTCCACGCAGTAAACGATGAATACTAACTGTTCGGAGGGCGACCTCTGAGTGGTAAAGCGAAAGCGTTAAGTATTCCACCTGGGGAGTACGCCGGCAACGGTGAAACTCA
>OGQP01001004.1_pt1 | contig 17551 bp, 20 predicted proteins | sample 1553251 | NCBI WGS metagenome assembly OGQP01 (sample SAMEA2580016, study PRJEB22360) | human gut metagenome | biome: human gut; feature: human-associated habitat; material: faeces | place: Denmark | collected 2008/2010 | reverse complement strand
AAGGCAAGGCACCCCCTGGGCGCTGGGCTTGGGTGCGTGGTTTGGAAGGAGCAGGTTATGCGCTTAAATGGGTGGAATAACCATGGAAACCACCATCAACGGTATCGAGTACGAGAAGAGACTTCAGCCCGTACGACGGGCGGGCATGAGATGACCGCCGCAGATCTCGCGTTGGCTGCCTCGATGATTCTGGCAGCCTTCGCGCTGTTCTTCGCTCCCGACCCTTGGGGAATCGTGGTTGTTGTACAGTTCGGCGCTGTATGCGTCTTGTATGATAGGGGATAACATGTGTTATGAAGAGTTCATACCGGGAAAGGTCTACAAAGCTTTGTGTGCCTGCTCTTTGAAGGTAAAAGGCACAAGCACGCACAAGGGATTTGAACGCCCCTGGTACAGTCCTTCACGTCATGCGATAATCGCTACAGATACCTATATGGCGATTGAACTGGACTTCAAGACCACGGAGGCCCATCCGTGCACCTTCGGCGGCGATGCTGCTAGGGTGCTCGCTAAAGACCCCATAGCCTTTGTTTCGCCCATGGAGTTCGAGCCTATAACACCGAGCAAATGGCGGCACCTCATCGACGAGCCTTCGCAGGCGCGCGGAAATTCCTACGAGTCTAAGCTACTCGACAGAGTGTTAAAAGTAGCGAAGGCGGGCGGCTGGGACGTCATCATAGATAGCGCGCCCGGTGAGGTGATGAGAGGCCGCTTCATAGCCTCGAACCATGAGGAGGTAGGCCGCTTTATCGTCATGCCAAAGCAAGGCATATATTAAAGACAAACCCCGCAAACGCGGGGTTTTCTTATGTGCAGCCGCTGCACACTACCGCAACCCGCACAACCCTAGCATCTTTATAAAGCGCTCGCGAGTCGCCGCGGAATCGAACAGAACGCGCCCGAAGCCGAACAGACGCATGATCGCTTTCGCGAACGGTGCCGCGCGCTCTACCATGACGACGTCAACGGACATGTCTCCCGCCTGCAGCGTGAACAGCATACCCGCACCGCTGGGAATCTTCCCGTTGACGTAAAGGACGCCTGTTACGTCGTCGCTCCACACGCCGAATCGCTCCGATTCGAATACGAAACCGTACCGGTACCGTGCCCGCGCGGGCTTCGACCCGATCAGGTTGTCGCCGCCGTTGGAGAACTGGTTTCCCAGCATAACGCCCGCGTATGGCGTGCCCTGCACGAGCCTACCCACTACAGTTTCAGCCTCTTGGGCCATGAACTCCGCATCATGAGCGAAGTGTACGAGAACGCTTTTATTGTTATGCCAGCTGTAGCCCGAAGGCGTGGCTATTTGCGACTCGCTGCGAACTCCAGCGAACGCGAGAAGCGGAGCGGTCAGGTCGCATGCGTTGGCGAGCGCGAAGGCGTGCACGCGCGGACGATCGCGAAAAACGGACTTCAAGAGGTTGAGGAAAACGCCCACCTCTTCCCGAAGGTACCCGGGAGGCGTTTTCACCTCTCGGATGAACTCGTCGAATATGACGGTATCGACGAGCGGGAAAGCAACGCCTTTATAGCTTTGCCCCATGCTCAACGTTAGGCAGTGGCAAACAGTCGCCCAGGGCCTCGAATCGTCGCCGCTCTTTCTGCCTTCCCACCGCCGCCCGACGTAGCGGAACTCGTAACCTTCCATGTAGCCGTGCGCGAGGACGTCATCGAGCAGCGTCGGGGACGTCTTCGCGGTCTCGTCGTCGTAGCGCCGAACCCAAGCGAACTGCGCGCCAGTTTTCGCCCATCTCTTTAAGCCTCTGAGTACGAACCCGAAGGTCTTTCCGTAGCTTCGGGCTGATATGATGAGCGTCAACGGCGCGCCGTAGCTGCAGGTTTTGGCCACAGGGTAGTACCGTCGGGGTGATATATTATCTTTTTCGAGAATATTTTGCATTTGGATAACCTTCATTTCCCGAGGGACGCCGTTATTCTGCGTACCGCCTTATTTCCCAAGTCGCTACGTTTCGCATGTAGGCCAGCATATCATCCTTCCAGTACGGCCCCATCGGATGGGCAGTTCCGCCGCCGTGCCCCATAAGCTTGTTGTCCCCCATGTACATTTCCACGTGGTCGTAGCTCGTGTTTCCAGGTGACGTGACGGTGTTCCAGTCTATCAGCACGAGGTCGCCCGTGCGCATGCCGTAGAGCGTCTCCGCGTTGTACGGCATGCCGTTGTTACCCCATGCTATCTGCCTCCCCTTCTCCGCCTGCTCCCCCGTCCACGTGCCGACATCCAGTGACGCCGACTGCTGGTAGGCGTACCAGATGACGCCGCTGCAGTCGGTGTAACCGCTGCTCTCGGGCGACAGCCTGCCAGCGCCCTGCGAGTACGAGAAACGTTTCTCCCATCCTCGCATAAGCTCTGCGGCCTTCTCCGCCGCTTCGGCCCCCTGCGCCGTGCCGCCTCCCGTCGTGCCGCCCGGATTGTCGGTGCCGCCTTTCCTGCTCCACGGAATCCAGATGTTCGGTGCAGCGTACGTGCATATCAACCCGTTCGGGTACGATGACAGTCCCCACACGACGATCTGCCCGTTTCGCATCTCCACGCGGTCGATGTCGTTCGAAGGCTGCGAGACGGTGCCCGAGTCGCCGCCGCCCGAGCTGTCCACTACCTGGCCGAAGTCGGGCGGAGCGCTCTCCCCGTCCCAATCCTTGAGCATGTCGTAGGCGGTGTTGTAACGGTTGGCGTACTTCCCAATCCAATGGTTCAGCGTCGTGGCGTGCAGGTTGTCCAGGGTCGCGGAGCCGCTGCAGCTTCGCGTGACCTGCCCGCACGCCTGCGGCGACTGGTGGTATATGCACATGGCGTAAACGAGCGTCTGCGGCCGCTCCTCGCTCCAACCCCAACCAGTCAGTGTGTCGATGTAGCGCGCCGCCTCGTCCTTCCACTTGTCCTGCTGGATCTTGTGGTTCTCTGGACGCGCGGCCATGGCCTGCCATGCGGACGCCTCCGAATCGGTGATGTAGCGGGAAGTCCACCAGTCCCAGCTATCGCCGTGCGCATCGACGTCGGTCACGAGGTCGGGGGCGGACGCCGCGAAGGACGCCCACCCCTCCGCATCGCCGTCGCGGCAGAGCTTGAGCAGGTCGCTCGCGTTCTGGCCGTACTCCTGCATCATCCCGATGGTGATGGGGTCGGCACGGTAGACCGCCGCCCAGTCCCATTCGGACTCCACCTTCCCTATCACGTACATCGCGTACATGATCGTGTTGCCCCGCGTCGGCATGGCAGGGCCTTACATTCCGATGGGGTACATGACGGTTGCGCCACCGTATATGGTGCCGCCAGTCGCATCGGTCATAAGCGTGATGGCACCCGAAGCCGCGACGACCTCGATGCTCACGTTGCCTGCCGTTGCGTCGCGCGTGATGTAGTGGTACTGGTTGCGCCCCGGCCTGCCTTCGGGCGGGACGGTGCCGATGCTGAACCGGGTCGAGGTCGCCGCGTATGCGTCGAGGTAGATCTTCACGTACGCCATGTTGATCGCCTGGTTTGAGGCGTGCACCACGATGACGTTGTTGGAGCTGTAGATCTGCTGCAGCACCCAGGCCTTGGCGCTATCGGTCGTGAGGGCGTTTCCGATTTTGGCGATCGCGTCCTGTGTCGAGGCGTCGAGCTTTGTACGAGTCACGGAACCGTCGGCGATTTTGGCTGCGGTGACCGAGCTGTCTCCCAGCTTCTCGGACGTAACCGCGCCGTTAGCCAGCTTCGAGGTAGACACCGAGCCGTCGGCCAAGCTCCGCTCGATGGTGGAGAGCACACCGTCTTTGTCGATTGCCAGACCGTCGCCGACGATGACGCCGCCGAGGGACGATGGCGTGGCCACGGGAATAGCCAGCTCGGGGCCGTCTCCCACAGTGGACAATACACCCGCTTTGGAGATGTACAGGCCGTCGCCCACGATGACGCCGCCCTTCACTGTGCGCGACGCCGTTGGCAGCGTGTAGGGCTCGAGGTACTCGTCGGACGCTTTCTTCAGCGCCGCGTCGGTCGCGTTGGCAAGCGCGTTCATGTCGCCGACGATGTTCACGGCCTCTTCTCCGCTGATGGTAGGCAGATTGTAGTTTGCAGTAGGCATGTTGTTCTCCTTAAATCAGATAGGTAATTGTTCCAGCCCAGCTAAAACCCGCGCCAGACGGCGTTACAGGGTTTATGTAGATGCTGCCGTCTGTTTCCACCTTGCAGTACGCGGATATCAGTTCGTTGTCCGCGACTGCCGCAAGAGTTCCCGTCTTGGATGTGCGCGGAGCGTACTTCGCTGCAACGCTTCCGACTTTCGTCTTATCGTTTTTAGCCACGATGACCGAGCCGAACTCGATGCACACGGTCTTCCCATAGGCGAGCGCTGACACGGTTCCCGGGACCAATTGCTCCGAGACGGTGACCGTCTCCGCGTCGGACTCGAACGCCTCAATGCGAGCATCCACGCCCGCAACCTGCGCATCTACGTAGGCCTTGGGAGCGTCGCACTTCATGTACCCGTGCGCGTTGACGGCGATGTTTGCATCGGTGTCGGCGAAGTCGTTGCCCTCTTTGGAGCGCACGACGCCTGGGTTCAGTTCGTCGGCTGCGTCGATCAGCGCTCGCCCGGGGGGCTCCCCTTCACCCACCCTGCCGTTGCCGTCCTTCTCCGCGACGCGCTGCCCCTTGACGCCGCCGAGCGTCGAGTCGCCTGCGACGGGGAGCGTGTACGAACCTCCCCCACCGCCTCCTCCGCCTTCTGCCAGGGCTGCCTCCACCGCCCCGCCCAGCTCGTTGACGGCGTCCACGATGTCGATGCGGCGAGGGTGCCCGAACTTTGGGATATCGCCCATCTACACCGCCTCCATCGGGTCGGAGATGGAGGACGCGGGCACGGTGAGCGCCCTCGATTGCCCGTCTCCCCAGTAGAGGTTGCCGTGGAAGTCAACGTCGTCGTAGGTCTTGCCGCTCGCCTGCAGCTGCGCGTAGGTCATTCCCTTCGCGTCCAGCTCCGAGTACAGCAGGGCGAGCGGGCGCGCCGCGTCGTACACCTGGCGCATAGCCACGGTGACGGCACGCATGAAGCCGTCCACGGGGGAGAAGCAGAAGGCCTTGCCCTCCGCCGCTTCCTTTATCTCGCCTTCGAGCTGCGCCGCCACGCGGTCGATGAAGTCGTAGACCTCGTTGCGCAGGTCGCGCAGGTCGTCCTCCGACATCGCATCGTCGGCAGTCTTGAGGATTGCCTGCAGCAGCCATTGGATCTGGTCTTCGAGGCGCACCGCGTACTTCCAGGACGGCGGCACGGGGTACTGGTACCCTCGGTACGCGAAGTCCAGGCGGTTGCACTTGTCTTGCCATAGGGCCATTTAGAAGTCCTCCTTCCATATCTGGTTGAACAAAGGCTCGATGCCATTGTATACGATGTACAGAGCGTTGTTCACGCTCATAGCCCAGTTGCCCACCATGTCGCCGACGGTGCCGCTCCGCCCGTAGTGGCGCGCCTTCTGCGTGCTCTCGCCCTCGTTCTCGCCCTCCGTCTGCGTGAGGTTCGTCGCGTAGTGCTTCGCGTTGGAGAGCTGAGTCTGCGGCGTCGCCGAGTACAGGTTGGCCTGCTCGGCGCTCGATTTCGAGTCTGCGGAGATGTCGTCGAACGTCTCGTACCCTTCCAGGATGTCCACGTCCTCCAACGCCGCGAACATGGGGTTCACGGTCGGCATCATGTCGTGCATGCGGCGTCGCAGGAAGAACAGGAACTTCGCGGGCGTGTCAACGCCTATCTCCCTAAACGCGAACTTCTCGTAGATTCGGTTGTTGAGCCATGCCCTCTTCGACTCGTCCCAGATGGGGTAGTCGGCCAAAGCGTCCTCGTAGTCCTCGCCGTAGAGGTTCACGACGTCGAACAGCGTCGGTGCCTCGTCGGTGTATATCATTCCTCATCGCCTCCAGTCGGGGCGTTTCCGCCCTTGGGTTCCGCATCCCCGTCTTCCGTCTGCTTTCCGCCTAATGGCTTCGCGTCGATGTCCGTGCGCTCGTGCGGAACGCCCCATTCTACCCACATGTCGAGGTCTTGGAAGATGGTGTTCGCCTTGATGCAGAACTTCCTGCGCTCCTCAAGGCGGTTCCTGCGCATGACCATGATCTGCTCGTTGTTGGACGTCGCCTCCGCGTCGATCATGCGCTCGCGCTTCTCGTTGTTGGTGTTGTCGATTCCCAGCATGGTAACTGCCTCGTTGAGAATCTTCTGCTTGTCCGACAGCAGCTTGTCGGCCACGTAGGGCGCGACGGTCTGCAGCACGTCCACCATACCCAGGTTGCCCGAAAGCTCGCTGTTCATCTGGATGTACTGGTCGTTGCTCTCGAGCTTCCTGATGACGTCGCGTCGGGAGTTCTTCCCCTCCTCGCTGCCCGTCACGATGTACGGCGTTCGCTGCGCGCCGTGGTTGACGTCTAGGATGGCGTCGATTCTCGCTAGCCTCCTTGCGTAGTTTCGGATGTCCGCGTAGAGCGGAAATCTTCGCATGTTGTCGAAGCACATGACGGCGTCGCGGTGCATGACGCGGTGCCCGCCCTCGCCGTCTGCCATAACCCAGCTCTCGCAATGGCGATACCATGTCTGGCCGTTCGGAGCGGTCAGCAGGATCTTGTTGGGGTTCCAGTACATGTTGATGTTGTCAGCGGGCGCTGCTGCCGCGAACAGCATTCCGCCCTCGTCCATGAACAAAGCTCCCTGCCCGAAGTGCAGCAGGATGTACTCTATCGCCCTCGCGTCGATTCCAGCGGGGACGTTGCTCCATTTGAAAGCGCCGATTGCCAGCGATTCAAGGTACCAGAGCCAGTGTCGGTACTGCATCAGGTCGAACCGCTCGGATGCGGTGAACATCTTGCGCACCCAGTTGCGCCCGTACATCTGGTCCATCTCGTCGGGCCAGTCCACAAGCTCGCACTGCTTGATTGCCTTGCTCAAAGCTGCACCTCCTTAGTAGTATTCGCCCAAAATCGGGTCGTTGTCCGATAAGTCCCACGTGGTTATCTCGTCGGCGCTCTTCCACACGGTGACGCCCTTCTCGAATATGCCTCGGATGGTCTCCTTCGACGTCTCGTCGGCCAGCGCGCACTCCACGCTCGTCTCGAGCATCTTCCAGTAGGTGAAGTGCTCCATGCAGCAGAGGTCTGAGGGCGGCACCATGAACTCGCGCACCGCGTAGCCGTAGCGCAGCCAGTACTCGCCGATGACGTGCATGTGGTTTCGGTCGATTCCCTTCACCTTGAGCCACACGCCGGAGATGCCGTTCGAGAAGTTGAAGCCGCTCCCGCCGACTGTTCCGCTCGTGGAAGGCGTCGTCACGGCCGCGTCCTGGACGGTCGCGTTTATCTTGGCGATCGCGTTCTCGTAGTCCCCCTGGGCCGCCCATTGCGCCAAGTCGAGGTTCTGCGAGGCTATGTTTCCCTGCATCGCCTGCGTGTTGTTGAGCGCCGTGAGGCCCGTTAGGTTGTTCACGATGTCCTGCATGTTGCCCCAGCCGGTAGCGCCTATCGTGCCTGCGACCGTGCCAATCACGCCGTTCGCGAAATCGGCCGCACCGCCGACTTCGGCACCGATTCCCAATGCGTTCGCACCGCTCATCGCCAGGTTGCCAAGGTTGCCCGCCACGTTGCCCAGCAGGCCCTGCGTCGAGGCGTTCCAGTTGGCGCGGTTCGTGGCTATCTGCTGCTGCGCCTGATCGTAGCTCAGGATCGCAGAGGCGTTGCTCTTCGCCTGCTGCCAGCCTGCCGAGTCGTAGCTCCACTGCCTCGTATGCTGCGTGCTCGCCAGGTAGAAGGCGTACTCGTCGTTCACGATGGTTAGCTTGGGGAAGTCCTCGAACCAGACGGCGTTATCGATGAACCCGCCGTTTGGAACCACCTGGGTCCTCTCTTCGCCGCCGAGCGTGATATCCCCGAGTTGCGTTGCATAAACAGAGCCGTCGTCTCTGCACTTCGCCGCGTAGTTCCAAGGGTACACGCCGCATTTGGTGTGCCCGGGCGCGGCGCACGCCATCGAGTGCAGGTCGAGACCGACGGGTTTGCTTCTCTCCTCCGCGTAATCGAAGCCTTTGCTGTGGTCGTTGTAGTTCAGCAGCTCGGGTTTCAGCACAAGCGGGCTTCCGTTGTAGCTGTTCAGCTCGATGACTGAGTACGGGTAGCAGAGCAGTTTCTTTAGGTTCCTGTACTTATAGGGCACGCCCTGTGATATGAGGCCGTATATGTCGGCGACGTAGGCGATAGACGTATCGTCTGGCGTGTTTATATTCTTGAAGGCGGCCACGCCGCCCTGCAAAGTGAACTCTCCGTCTACTTTCACTACGGTGTCGCTGAAAATCTGCAGCGACACTATTCCCTTGCCAATCCACGGGTAGTCCTTCAGCTCTTCCATGAACTTCGGCAAGTCAGCCGCATATATCGCGTAGGTGTTGGTGCCCTCCGGCACGTTGTCCGTTATCTGCCCGGTCGCCGCCGTTAGCGACGGATTTTCCGCTCTACCCCAATCGGCGGTCAAATCCACCGTGGCGGTGATGAGCACGTACCAGTTTACGCCGCCTAGAAGAACCCTTTGAAGGTGCGATGACGCGTACTCGTTGCCGATGTCGAGGCCCTCCGCAGCGGTGAGGTAGCGCCTTAGGTTCTGCGGCTTGGTGATGCCAGCGTCTGCGGACGCCTCGGCAGCTATCGCCACGTGCCCGCGCTCCACGAAGCAGCGCCCTAACTCGGCGGTGTCGCCGTAGGTCGTCCACACGTCGAGCTGCACTGCGATCGAGGTGGTGTTCGGCGCGACGTAGCCTACCGCCGTGACGAAGTAGTAGAGCTTGCGCGGCTCCACCTCGCCGGGCACTGGCAGCTTGGGGTTCTCCACCACGATGTAGTTGTAGCTGTAGGCCTTCGAGAACGGCACGTCCACGAAAATCGGGTCGTTCGGCTTGAGGTACGTCATAGACCCCAACTCGCACGAGTCGGATTTCAGCGATGAGAAGTAACTGTCCTTTTGCTGCTGGTCGCGCCAATCCACAACGTTTCGGTAGTTGGAGTCCCAGGGCACGCGGCATAGCGTGGCCTTCGAGTCGGTAGGCCACGAATATGGGGTGAACCCCGAGTCATCGATGAGTGGCTCGGGGTTCTCGCCGCGAAGTCTTTTCAACAGGTTGCCCATTTACTTTTCCTCGGTTGCCGCCTTGACGGCCTTCGCGCGGGAAACCGCCTTGGCCTTGGTCGATGTCGATGCGGAATCGTCCATTGCCCGATCGCCGCCATCGTACGATGCGGCAGCGGCGGCGTTTACCGACGTGAGCTTGACGGACGCGAGCTTGGTAGCATCGACTGTGGAAACCCAGGTTACCGTGAGGCTGCCGAACGTGGCCGCGTCGGACACGTGCAATACTCCCATGCGGTCTACGTAGGTTCCCGTGTCGGGGTACACGACGTTCGCGGGGAGCTTGGCCGGCGCGGTCGCGTCCTCGGTAGTGATGATCGCGTAGGCGTTGGAGTCGGAGCTGCCGTCGGAATAGGAGACATTCACCTTGAAAGCGACGTCCGCGCCGGGTGCGAGCACCTTGTTTCCAGTCACCGCCGGGTCGAGCACCGCCGTGATTCCCGTCACCGTGCGGGGCTGCCCGATGACGGCCGTTGCCGCGTCGGTCGAGAAGCGGATGCACGTGCGCTGGCGGGATGCGGAGTACACGCCCCAGTGGTGCAGGTAGTACGTCCACTCGTCTGCAGACGGGTTGTACATGCTCGTGGTCTTCAGCTTGGTGTCCATGCACTTGTACCACTCGGAATCAAGGAACATGCACTGCGTGCCGGGCATCTCGAAGTCATCGACCACGATGGTGCGGTCGGCCAGGAAGTCGGCCTTGTCCATATGGTAAGCCGCCGCGAGCACGTTCACGTCGAGCTTCGCGAAGAACTTCGGCGTGCCGAGAAGGATTAGCTCCTCGGGCGCTACCTGCATGCCGAGCGCGTTGTACTTGGTTCGGTAGAAGCCCTTGGTATCGAGGTACACCTCTCGGAGCAGCTCGGTGATCTTCTTTCCGTCTGCCACGGGGTCTTGGGACGTTCCCAGGTCCGGAACCTGGTAGTTGAAGAAGCCGTCCGCTTCCTGGTACTTCTTGAGCAGGCCGCGCATGATGATGTACTCGTCCCACTCGTCGGACTTCTGCGGGAGGGACAGCAGGTTGTTCACGAACGTCGCGAGCTGCCCGTTGTTGAGGAACGCCTCCTCGAGCAGGTCGTTGTTCACGCGCATCTTGTACTTGTCGCGTCGGTTGATCTGGTGGTAGTTCACCTCCACGTCGGCCTTCTCGCCGCCGAACACGTTGGTGTCGTTCGGGTCGTAGGCCTCCGCATGCAGCAGGTTCGCGCCGATCTCCTGAATCACGCCGCCGTAGTTCATGGCGCCCGACTTGAGCGGCTTCAGGCGGTTCGTGAAGCTGTTCTGGTTGAACAGCGTCAGGCCGATTCGGTTGACGAGCACGTCCATGAACTCGTTCCACATAGGCTGGCACGCCTGCAGCGTGGCGAAGGTCTTGGACAGGTTGGCTTGCGTTACCACGGGGATTCGCGACTGGTATTCGAGGCTCGCGTTGGCGCGCACCTTGTTGATGATCGCGGCGTTGTCCGCCTGCAGGATTGCATCTCCCATTTATTCCTTCTTTCCGAACAGGGTCTTCACGTCCCTGTCCTCGTCTGTTATCTCATCGGTCGGCTTCTCCTCCGCCGCTTCCTGGGCGGTCGCCGCGATGATAAGCTCGTAGTTCCTTGCAGCGAGGTTCGTCGCCTTCTCCTCCGCTGCAGCCAGAGCAGTCTCTAGCTCGCTGATGCGGGCGTTGGCTCCCTCGGAAATCTGCCCGACGCTCTGGCCGTACGACACCAGCGTCTCGCGGAAACCGGGGATGCCGTCGGTGTCGTGGATGTTGTCGTACTGCTTGAGCACCTCGTCGAAATCCATTAATGCCTCCTAAACTAAATCGACCTGAAACGGTTCAGTCGCGAGACTTCCCGTTTCAGGTCTTTTGTTGCTCGGAAGTCACCCGCAGTCTGCTCAAAGTCCCCAGCCTGAAACCGCGCCTCGGTGGCCGCAAGGCCCGCTGTCCCGAATTACGCTACTGGCAGAGAAACGGGACTTCTCCAGCTCTTACATTGTGGCATAATTTGCCTGGAAATGAAAGGAGCAGAACATGGAGCGCATAATTTTGGAAGGCGGTTTCGGAAACCATGCCTGGGCAGTTACCATGAAGGCCGATTCGGACAGGCGGGGAGCGGAGTGCGACGTGGAGATTTCCGTTTACAAGTGCGGCGACGAACACCTCGTGTCCACGTGTCGAAGCACTGTGCGCAGAAGAAAAGACGCAGGCCGCGTGTACTGCGCGTGCCTGCGTCTTATAGTCCAGAGAGGTATATGGTTGCATGACGGCCAGCGCGCCGAGCTTGAGGACGCCGTTCGCCTAGAGCTTGACTCGAAGCTAGCGCTTTGCTAGCAGCTCGTCCAGCTTGTCGGAGATGGAGTCCGTCCGCGCCTTCAAGGCCTCGATTGCAGCGCCGTTGTCCGACACCTGCTTGCCAATCCACTTGATGTGGTCATGGTCGTTAAGCTCGATGCCGCGCCCCGTCGGGTCGTATGTGCCGACTTGCTGTTCGTAGATAACGGCCAAAAGCCTATCTTGATGTTCCGTTAGCATGTCGCCTCCTTCTGGGTCGCTTGGTTCCTCAGGTTCTGCGGGCGGTTGGCTCGGCACGCAGTATTTCTGCCACGTATCGTAATCACCGTAGAACAAGTCCAGATCAAGGTACCCGTCGTAGCCGTCGAGCACTCCCCGGCTGGTGAACTGCCAGAGCGCGCTTGACGGGATATCCTGTTTCATCCCGCTCGTGTCGTAGCCGTACACGGTATCGTATCCGCGCCAGTAGTTCGCGCTCCAAAGAGACAAATCCTCCTCTTCGGCCAAAGACTCCAAATCCTGGTCTCGGATGACCGAGCTTGACGCGTACACGACGGGGTTGACGCCCGTGCGGCACTTTATGCGCTGCGCGAACGTGCGGAGCCATTCGCGCCCGTTGTCGATAGCCTTCCCCTCGTAGTCGATGACCAGCATTACGCGCCCCGCATAATCGGCCACCGTGTCGCAGAAGAAGTCCGCCTCCTCCTTGGCGGCGCGCCCGAACGTGAAGTGGTAAAGCCCCGCGCACCCAGTCTTTCCGAGCGCATCGTCCACCTGCTGCTCCATGTACGGGTTCTTGTAGTTCCACGAGTAGCCGGGCGGGTTTCCCGTAGCCTTCACGATCGCGAAATCGTAGTCAACCAGCGAGCAGATGTCCGCAGGCTGGTTCGAGCTAACGTCAATTCCCCGAATGCTTGCCATTGGTTTTGCCTTCCTTCTTGAAAATAGAGAAAACTGGGCTGTTTGCCAGGTCGGGGTTCATCTCGCCGATGTTCTCGAGGATGCTCGCGATCTCCATGAGAACGATGTAGGCGCACGTCACCGCTAGAATCGGCGTGTCGAACCCAAGTTCCAGGTGGTCGCATGCGACGTCGATTGCGCCTGCCAGCACGATTACGAGAATCTCCGCGAACTTGTGGTAGAGTCCCTCGCGCATGATGGTCGATGATACCTGCTTGTAGTAAGCGGCCTTTGAAATACCCGTAGCGAAGTCGAACAGGATGAAGAGAAGCGCCGCGATGACCGCGTACCAGTCAAAACCTTGAACAACTGCCATTGAATCACCTCCCTTCGCTATCAGTGTATTGTAAACGGCCTTGGCACAAGAACGCAACCGCCCGGCACGTTGTGCGGAACCAGCTTCCAGTTGTCAGTGTTCGCGTAATCGGGGTTGTCGCTTCCGAGCGTGGTGAATCCCACCCTGAAGTCCTCGAATCGCATGACCTCCTTGAGGCTGTTCGGCATTCCCGCGCATATGTACTCGCAAAGCCCGTCGGAATAGGTGGCGTACGTCTTCGCCCGAAGGAAGATGCCCTTCTCGAACGTCTGCTCCAACGCCCATGCTCCAAGCTCGTAATCGTCCACGCGCACATCGTCTGGGATGTCGGTTCCGAGCGCCTTGATGGAATCGGTGTCGCTGTAAAGGTACCTGTCTCCGAACTCGCAGGCGGTGCGTATCGTCTTGTTCCTCGCCCACGCGGTGATGAACACCGCGCTTGGTATGTACACAGGCTCGCGCTCTCCCTTATCGCCTGGCAGCAGGTGGAGAACCTTGTCGGCGTCGAGCACTGGAACCTTGCCCTGCACCTCCACCTTCTGGCCGAACTTTCCGTACAGGTTGTTGAGGCACAGTTTGGCGTTCTGCCGCCTCGCTAGGTTGCCCTCCTTGCCCGCCGCGATCTTCTCTGCCGTCCAATAGTCGACGTAATCGTTGTACATGCCCTCGGCACCGTGGAACAGGTAGTGCGCTCCCCACGCGTACACGGTGACATCGTACATGTCGCATATGAGCTTCCAGTCTACCGACGATACCCAGAGGTCTATAGGCTCTACCGTCTCGCGTATGTACTCCCTATCGCGGTATAACATGTTGTTCTTCATCTGTATGCACGGCAGCTTGCCAGGCTTGAGCACTGCGTCGAACTGCACCTCCGCGACCCAAAGCGGGTAGTCCTTGCTCTCCTTCGGCTTTCCGCGCCCTCGCTTGGGCATGCCCCAGGGGAGAAGCGCCGTTCGCATGACCCATGAGTAAAGCGAGTTGACGTCCAGCGCTATGCCCTTCCCCACGACCTGGCCCTGGTGCAACGGGTTGCAGTACACGTAGCCGCCTCGGTACGCCTGACGAATCTCGCCGTCGAGTATAGGGTTTAGGTGGGGGAACCACTTGTTCCACAAGTCCTTGCCTATGATGTCCTTGTAGGTTTCAAGGCAATCTGCGCCCGTGGTGAGCTTGGTTCCGACTTCGAGGCGCTTGTGCATCGCCCTTGCCAGAATCAGCACGTCGCGGGATAGGTAGTCCATCTCCTCGTCTGTCAGCTCGTGCCCGACCTCTCGGTAGGCCTCGTAGTCCAGGTCGCCCTTCGACATGGGCAGGTCGTACGCCTTGGCGACGCTCGCGATACTCATGGGAATCTTCTTGAAGCTGTCCGCCAGAACCAGCTTGCCGCCCTCGTTGCCTATCTCGAGCGAGTAAATCTTGCCCATGTTGTCGATGACGGTGGAGAACTGCCCTTCAACGGGCTTCTTCTCAACCCATTCGCACCCCGAGTTGAGCAGGTACCACATGACGAAGCGGGAGTCGAAACCAAGGTTATGGAACCAATAGCGGCCTGGGTTCTCCTTGACGTGCGCGAGCCACGACTCGATGTCGGTCCCGCTAACGAACGTCGGTTCCGGCTCCTCGCACACGTTGGCGCACCCCCAGGCCCAAACGCGGCAGTCCTCTGCCTGCGTCGTGGTCTCGAAGTCGCTCGCGTACTCTATCATTTACCGTGCCTTATCTGGCGCGCGATCTCGTAGGAAAGCTCGTGCAGCATGCGCTCGCTGTCGGCCGATTCCGCCTTGCTCTCCTTGTAGTCGAATATCGACGCTCTGAACCCTGAGCGCGAGCCGGATATTGACGCCCTGCTCATCGTCTCGATGATCTCGGGGTCCAATCCCTTGCTCCCCGGCTTTCCGCCAGCCTTCGCGAAGCCCTTCTCGCCGCGCCATTCCTTGTTGTAAGTGATGTTCGATATTTCAGACTGCCCGGGCCTTATGCGCCTCGCACGCAGAATCTCCGCCATCATCTGCGCCGCCGCCTCGTCCGTCTGGTCGCGCTGCTCCTCGAACAGCGCCTGCTTTCCAGCGATATAGCCCTTCGGAGATGAGAAGAAGGAACCCCAAGCATCGAAGTCGGTGTAGTAGTGCAGGTAGTCGAGCTGCGCGTAGGTGAGCGCGCGTATCGCCTCGGCAAGCTCGGGATAGCCGGAGAACATCGCCTTCTCGATGAGCGCCTCGCGGTACTGCGGGTAGCGCTTCCTGGCGACCTTGATTCGCTCCTTGGCCTCCTTCGCCTTCCTGGTCTGCTCCTCTACCGACTTGACGGATGGGAAGGACTCGCGCATCCATATGGGCACGAGGTCTTGGAACTTGTTGCGCTCGCCTGGCTTCCACTGCTTGAACACGGGGTCGTAGTAGCTCTGCGCTTTTGCAAGGTAGTCGATGTCAAGCTTGCTCCAGTTGACGGGAATGCCGCGCATAGACTCTACCGACTTCTTGAGCGGCTTGTAAGGTTTGCCCAGCTTCTCCGCCCGCTCGCGCCTTGAAATCTCCTTGTTCACCGTCTCCTTAATCTTGGAGATGTCGCGCACCGCCGCCGACTTCACCGCCTCCTCGATTCCAGCCCTGCGGAGGATGCGCGCGGCGTTTAGCTCAAGCTCCGCCTGCCGGTACGCCTTGAGCTTGGTCTCGGGAATCGCGATTCCGTTCCCAGGCTGCACGATCACTTTGTTCGCACGGCCGTTGAACAGTTCGAGCTTCCTGAGGTAGGCCTTCTTCTGCGAGCCGTTCATGTGCTTAAGCTCTGCCTGCGAGACGCGAGGGTCGAACTCCTCGCGGTTGATTGCTCCCTTTTTGCGGATGCGGTATACTTTGTTTCGGGCATTCTTTTGAGCGCGGGATATCTTCTTATCGAGTTCCGTTCTCTTCCTCGCCATGATGCCTGCTCCTTTTCCAGCCCGCGCAAGCGGGCTTTGTTTATGACGTGATACGAAGGGCGCACCCTAAGGCACGCCCTTCGAGGGAGCGCGGCCTAAGCGCACGCTCCCAGAATATCACGCAAGTTCGCGCTACTCCACGTCGAGGAACTTGTAGCGGCGACCCTTGCTGGTGTTGGTCTCCTTGCACACGACGGTGAGCGGCTCTCCCCACTCGATAGGCTCGCCGAAGTTGGCGAGGATGCGCATAGCCGACTTGAGAACGCCCGTGGAGGTGGAGCTGTAGGTCGTACCGTTCTCGTCGGTGAGGAATACGCCGAGCGTGGTGAGCGGGTTTCCGTCCTCGTCGCTTATTTCGGACGGCGCGAACGTGATGTTCACGACCGAAAGCGGCGTCTCCATGTAATCACGGAGAAGAACGCTCGCGTTGGTCGCGCTGTATAGCGCCTTCTTACCAGTCATGGTGGAGATGTCGAGCGTGGTGTAGAAGCCCTGCTCGTTCACTTCCTGCACGATCTTCTGCGCGAAGCCGTTTCCGTTGGCAAGCTGGGCTGCAGCCTGCTGGGTTGCGAGTGCCTTTTCCTCTTCATAGAACTCTGCGGTCATTGTTTGCTCCTTCTCTTAGTCTACTTTGGTTGCGTTTGCGATGAAAGCTTCCTCTTCCATCTCGTAAGTTTCCTGCACGGTTCGGTAGTTCGTTATCGTGGCGAGCTGGTTCTTGTACAGACGACGCGCCACCTTGGCGAGCCTTGCAGGGCTGATTTTGCCGTAATAGGACGCCTCGCCGAGCATCTCCCCATCAGGCGTTACCACATCGCAAATAGTGGTAGTCATTTTACGGCGAATCATTTAATCACCTCCTTTCAAACGTCACTTTGGCATTATAACTTAACTCTGACCAAAACCTGGTCATAGAAAGAGGAAACCGAGATAATTTTCTTTTCAAGCTGCTTTGAAACCGCCTCATTATCCTCGGTTGCAAATTGGCTATCAACTGTCCAAGTAAGACCCTCGTCTAAATCGCAAACGAGGAAATCATCTTTGAGCAGGGGAATCAGTTTCTTCAGCTTCACCTAAAGACCTCGCAATCAACTCACCTAGACTAGACTTAGTGGCATTAAACGTTCTAAGCATACGTCCAACCTCCCTACCTTTATCCCAGTCATCCATTTCCTTGTTTGCCTGAAGTTCCTTGACAGCTTCAATGAAATCTTCCATGGCCGCCAACTGACCGCAAATAAGAACCCATTCCTTCAAGCATACCTCTACAGTCTTCATCGATAAACCTTCCCTTTCATATATCCCTTCTGATAACCCGCCACGAAGGCGTGCAGCTCGGAAGTGTCGAACAATGTGTTGCCGTCGGCTACCAGAACGTACACGCCGCTGTTGCCGATTTGCTTTCGGAACACGTCCACGTGCGGACAGTTCTCCTCGATGTAGCTAACGTAGGCCGCTGAACTCTCCTTGTCGAACGTTGGCATGCTATCCCCTCCATCTTGGGTACTCGTAGCGGCGATCGTACGCTTCCTCGGGCTTTTGCCTTCTGCGCTCCTCCGCTTTGTCGGCACCTTTTCTATAGCCTGCGGAGAAGCCCCGGCAATAGCCGGCATCGTAGCCGTTTTGGTACCCGATCTCGTATTGGGTGTTAGTTTGATTCATGTGCTCTCACCACCTCAAGCGCTCCATTAACAGCTTCGGAAATGTCAAGAATGCACTTCTCCAAGTCGGCGATAAATGCGCGCAGCTCGGAACTATCATCGATGAGATGCTTGAAGCATTCGATGTCCTCCTCGCACCCTATCGCATGTATCGCAAACGGATACAATGTGCTTTTGATAACAGCTTCTTTGATTTCCATTTTCCTGCTCCTTCCAAACCACGCACCCAAGCCCAGCGCCCAGGGGGTGCCTTGCCTT
>OGQP01001002.1_pt1 | contig 17583 bp, 9 predicted proteins | sample 1553251 | NCBI WGS metagenome assembly OGQP01 (sample SAMEA2580016, study PRJEB22360) | human gut metagenome | biome: human gut; feature: human-associated habitat; material: faeces | place: Denmark | collected 2008/2010 | reverse complement strand
GTCCGCTGCGTGCCCGTTTCGGTATCAATATGCACTTGGAGTATTATGATATGGAGACGCTGACGAAGATCGTGCTCCGTAGTGCTAATATCTTGAATGTAAAATGTGAGTTGAACGCCGCTAGAGAGATCGCTTCCCGTAGCCGGGGTACGCCTCGTATCGCCAACGCTTTATTGCGCCGTGTGCGTGATTTCGCTCAAGTGAAGGGGAACGGAGATATCGATAAGGCGATCGCTTGCTTCTCTTTGGAGGCGTTGAATATAGACCGGTATGGCTTGGATCAGATCGATAATAAGTTGCTGACGACGATCATTGATAAATTCCAGGGAGGCCCGGTCGGATTAACGACGATCGCCACGGCTTTGGGCGAGGACCCCGGAACGCTAGAAGAAGTGTACGAGCCTTTCTTGATCAAAGAGGGCTTTATCAAACGCACGCCCCGTGGCCGTGAGGTCACCGATTTAGCTTATACCCATCTGGGACGTAGCCGGGTGGGGGAACAAGGTTTTTTATTTGATTAGACAGATAGATATGGCAGGAGGAATGAAGCGGCTCGCTAAAGAGACAGCCGTTTATGGATTGAGTAGTATAGTGGGGCGTTTCCTGAATTGGATGTTGGTACCGATGTACACACGTGTGTTGGCCGGAACAGGGGATTATGGGATCGTGACGAATTTATATGGTTGGACAGCCCTGTTGCTGGTCTTGCTTACTTATGGCATGGAGACGGGGTTCTTCCGTTTCATCAATAAGAAAGAGGAGCAAGAGCCGATGCGGGTGTATGCTTCCGTGCTGTATTGCTTGCTGGGAAGTTCGGCGCTGTTTAGCGTAGCGGTTTTCGCCTTATTGCCATCTATTAGCGCCGGCTTGGGATATGGCGACCATCCGGAGTATATCGGGATGATGGCGGGTATCGTGGCGGTAGACGCTTTTTGTTGCATTCCGTTCGCTTATCTTCGGTATAAGGGGAAAGCATGGCGTTTCGCCGGGATTAAGTTGCTGAGTATTTTCTTGAATATTATCTTGAATATATTCTTCTTGATCACTTGTCCGTGGTTGCATACGCACTATCCGGAGGCGATAAGCTGGTTCTATCGTCCGGATTATGGGGTAGGCTATGTATTCGTGGCGAACGTGTTTACGACACTGATAACCTTATTGCTTTTGATCCCGGATATCTTGCCGGGCATACGGGCGAAAGTAGACGGAACGGTATTGAAACAAATCTTGCGTTATTCCTTCCCGATCCTTATTCTAGGTATTGCCGGTATCTTTAACCAGACGGCAGATAAGATCCTGTTTCCATTCTTGTTTGATGATAAGGAGTATGCGAATGAGCAATTGGGTATATACGGCGCATGCTTCAAGATCGCCGTGGTGATGGTGATGTTCACGCAGGCTTTCCGGTATGCCTATGAGCCGTTTATTTTCGCTAAAAACAAGAGCGATGATAATAAGAAAGCCTATTCGGAAGCGATGAAATATTTCATCATATTCGCCTTGTTTATCTTCCTCGGGGTAATGTTCTATATCGATATCTTGAAGTACTTTGTCGGTCCGGCCTATTATCCCGGATTACGGGTGGTGCCGATCGTGATGTTGGGCGAGTTGTTCTTCGGTATTTATTTCAACCTCTCCTTATGGTATAAGCTGATCGACCAGACACGATGGGGCGCCTATTTCTCCACGATCGGATGTGTGGCCACGGTCTCTATCATCTTGCTGTTCGGTCCCTCGTACGGTTATATGGCTTGTGCGTGGGCATCGTTCTTTTGTAATTTATTGATGATGCTTTTATCCTATTTTGTAGGACAAAAGAAATTCCCGATCGAGTACGACTTGAAATCCGCGTTTCTTTATTTCGGAGTGGCGACGGTGTTATACGTGGCAGGCATGGCACTGCCGATACAGTCTGAATGGCTCCGGTTGGGATACCGTACAATCTTATTAGGCGTATTCATCGCGTTTATGGTTAAAAAGGATTTACCTTTACGAGAACTCCCGTACGTAGGACGTTTCTTTCGTTAATCGGTAGGTTCGGAGGGCTTGGACGGCGTGGCGATTGGCATCGTGATAACGAAGCGTGAGCCTTTCGTATAAGACGGATCTGTCTTTATCTTACCGTTTAGCCGGTTAACGATCAAGCGACATAGGTAAAGCCCCAGACCAGAGCCGGGAATGAAATCATTGGTCTTCGTGAAACGCTCGAATATCCATTCCTGTTTGTCTTGAGGGATGCCGCAACCCGTATCTGTTACCGACAGGGTCACTAAATTGGCTCCGCTATCCAGATGGTATGAAAGTGTGATGCTTCCTTTCTCCGTGAATTTATTTGCGTTTGCCAGCAGATGCGAGATGATCAAGCTGAAATAAGCGCGGTTGGTCAAGATCATATCATTCTCCTTATCGCCTTCCACCACATAGTTGATCTCCGGCTTCTCTTGATATTTCTTTACCTGTTGCATCTCATATAAACAAAGCTCATGGATTCGTGTGGGAACAAGAGGAAGGGAATCATTGCCGCTATCGAGCTGGGCGATCTCAAGGAGATTGTTCAGCATGGAAGTCAAGTGGTAACAGTTTTCATAGATAATACGGCTGAAAGCCTGTTTCTCGTCCATGGAGATATCGTCGTTGGTGATGAGTTCCGAGAAACCGTTGATCGCGTTTAAGGGAGTCCGTATCTCATGCGACATATTCCGGATGAAGGCGGTCTTCATCTCCTCGCTCTCTTGTGCCTTCTGGTTCGCTATCAGGACCTGCTCGTTGGATTTCTGTAATGCTTGATAAAGAGATCTCATCTTGCCTAACCGGAAAAAGATATAGAACACGGCGCATAAGGCTAGAAGCAATAGGGATATATATAGGTAATTCTCCTTCTTGCTTTTCTGCAATTCCAATTCCAATGATTTCTTTTCGATCACCAACTTGTTCGCCCCTTTCTCGATCTCGAGATTCTCCATTTTCTTCCGGAGTTCTTGCATACGCAAGGTATCTAGCAATACCGCATACTCTTTGGATGTCTCATAGGCCTCCTTGTACATCCGGAGGCTGTCGTAGGCGGCGGCTTTTGCGGATACATAGGCGATTACATGCTCCTTGTAAAGCGGTATTTGTTTGGAGAAATTGATCAAGGAGTCGCTGAACTCAATGAATTTCATGTAGTCCTTGATGTTTAGGTAATAATTGGCGGAAGTATAGTATAGCTCGTATTCCGGGGTGGTGCTAGCCGCCTCCGGATAAGCCTTCAATAACTTTTGGAACTCATGGAAATAGGAAGTGGCCAAATCCTTCCCGATAGCCTCGGCGCTGATGGCGAGGTTGGAGTAGGCGCTTAGCAAGTGGCGCTTGTTAGTCGCGTAAGGACGTTTGCTCATCTCCGGGATATTGGAGTATCCTAAGATCGTATTGAGATAGCGGGTTGCGTATTTCCCTCTCTCCCAAGGGTCGGCAGCGTAGGCGCATAGCATGAAATAGGTGTTAGGCAAGAAATTGTATGCGTATCGTAGGGGCAGTTTTTCAGCCTCGGTCAAGACGTTGTCGAAATATTCTTTCCCTTGCTTGAAGTCCTCCTTAAGCATGTTCTCCTCCATGACGCTGTTGCTGACAGCCATACCAAGTACATAATTGCAGGCTATTTTCTCATAGGGAGACAATTTGTCGGGTTCCTCCAGCTTGAATAGGCAATTCATGAGGACTTTCCTTCTTGGTTCACCGGATGTGTAGAATATGACGCGCGTATCTTGGATCATTTTCATGAACGATACGAGGCTGGTTCTGGCTTCTCCTTTTAGCTCCTGCTCGGCTTTGGCGATATAGACATTTGCGCTATCGGTTTGGTCCGTGTTGATATAATGCCGGAGAATCTCGGTCAATGCCGCTTCCTTATAGTAATTGTCATTCGCTTTTAAGGCTTCCTGATAGAGTTGTTTAGCGTTTACTAATATGTCATCGTTTCGTGAGATATCCATCAAGTTGGCGAGGATTTCCAGCCTTGTGCGCTCGGAGGTCGTTTTTTGCAAGGCGCTTTTAAGCGAGTCTGGTGTAGTCGTTTGAGATGAAACGACAAAGGACATAAATAATAAGCATAAATGTATTAGATATCGTTTCATACAAATAGAATCTCTTGTTGTGTTTATTGTATTACAAATGCAAATATACGTAATCTCACCATAAAAAAGCTATTAAATAGTTAGAAAAACAAACAATTGAAATATCTTTGCATAAATATGGGACAAGATTAATACCGCATGGAAAAAGGATTGCTACATAAACAGATTATGGATTTTTTTGTCCGTAATTTCGACGTCAGGCAGGACAAAGAGGATGAACTGGACACGATAGAATCTATTAAGAAGGGAGTCGAATTTAAGGGGACAAATTTATGGGTACTTATTTTCGCTACATTTGTGGCCTCTCTCGGATTGAATACGAACTCTACGGCCGTGATTATCGGCGCCATGCTGATCTCGCCGTTGATGGGACCGATCATGGGATTCGGCTTGGGATTGGGAATCTCCGATTTCGAGTTGATCAAGCGTTCGTTCCGTAATTTCGCTACCGCTACTATTTTTAGCGTGATTACCTCCACCTTATATTTCTTGATCTCACCGATCAGCGAGGCGCAAAGCGAGTTGCTTGCCCGTACGCAACCTACGGTATACGATGTATTGATCGCTTTCTTCGGCGGTCTGGCCGGAATCGTGGCGAGCTCGACAAAGAGTAAGGGTAACGTGATTCCGGGTGTAGCTATCGCTACGGCTTTGATGCCTCCGCTTTGTACGGCTGGATTCGGGTTGGCGAGTGGCAATTTGTATTACTTTTTCGGTGCTTTTTATCTGTATTTTATCAATACGGTTTTTATCAGTTTGGCTACGTTTGTTGTCGTTCGTTTGTTGAAATATCCGAAGAAAGTTTTCTTGGATAAACAACGGGAAAAGATCGTGACTCGTTACGTGGGTATCATTGTTTTTTTCACGATCGTGCCGAGCCTTTTCTTGAGTTATAACTTGATCCGGAGTAGTTATTTCAATGATCGGGTACGTAACTTCGTATCGGAGGAGTTGACTTTCCCGAATACGCAAATCTTGAATAAGGTCGTTACGGATACGAGCGAGAAAAAGGAGGTGAAAGTAGTCTTGATCGGCCAGACGGTACCGGATGAGATGATCGCTAACGCCCGGGCTAAATTGCCTAAGTATGGATTGAAAGATGTGCATTTAGTCGTGCAACAAGGCTTCGGACAAGAGGCCACGGATATCAATGAGTTGAAAAGCCTCTTGATGCAGGATTTATATAAGAATAGCGAGGAGGTGCTACGTGCGCAGACCATCCAGATAGATTCGTTAAAACGACAGGTTGACAAATATCAGAGTTATAGGCGTTTGACATCCGAGTTGATCCCGGAGATGAAGGTTCTTTTCCCCTATGTAGTCGAGGCTTCTTGCTCGAATACGTATATCGTGAATACGGAGACGGCGAAGCCGGATACGGTTATGCTGGTTTATCTGAAAAGTAAGACGATCATTAAAGATGCGGAACGTAAGAAGATCAAGGAATGGCTGTCGGCTCGTGTGGAAATGAAAAATATTAAATTACTAATCGAATAATTTAGACTAATCAGAGTAGAATGAAGTTGATGAAAAGAGTGTGGGCGGCTTTGTTGCTTTTAGCCGCTTCCGGCCAGTTATATGCCGATGAGGGCATGTGGGTGCTGAAGGAATTAAATAAGCAGAATTTGGCGAGAATGGCCGAGTTGGGTTTTACCCCATCCTATGATCAGTTGTATAGTGAGACGGATCCTTGCGTGGCGAACGCCGTGGTAATCTTCGGTGGGGGATGTACCGGTATTACGGTCTCTAACGAGGGATTGATCTTCACGAATCACCATTGTGGTTTCGGAGCCATCCAGCAGTTGAGTAGTGTGGAGCACGACTATCTGAAAGATGGTTTTGTCTCTCAAAGTAAACAGGAAGAACTTCCGGTTCCAGGCTTGACAGTACGTTACCTGAAAGAGACCGTAGACGTGAGCGATCGTATCAACAGCCAGATCTCCGGTATCGAGGATGAGTTCCAGCGTTTGTCGGCGGCTGATTCTATCGGTCGTGTGATTTGTGATTCCGTGGGAAATAATGAGTTCCTAGCGGCTGATGTTGTTCCTTTCTATAGCAATAATAAATATTTCTTGGTGGTGTACGATGTTTATCGTGACGTGCGTATGGTTTTCGCTCCGCCTAGCTCTATCGGTAAGTTCGGTGGCGATACGGATAACTGGATGTGGCCTCGGCATACCGGTGATTTTTCCGTATTCCGTGTGTACGCCAACGCGGATAATAAACCGGCGGAATACAATGCGGATAATAAGCCTTATACCCCGAGATATGTAGCGGAGGTGTCTATGAAAGGCTATCAAGATAAAGATTATGCCATGACAATCGGTTTTCCGGGAAGCACGGATCGTTATTTGTGCTCTTGGGGCGTGCAACAGCGTATCGAGAATAGTAATAAGCCCCGTATCGAGGTGCGTGGCATCAAGCAGGGCATCTGGAAAGAGGCGATGTTGGCTAGCGACGCCGTACGTATCAAATATGCCTCTAAGTATGCGGGAAGCTCCAATTATTGGAAGAACTCGATCGGTATGAATAAAGGATTGGCGAATCTAAACGTGATCGAACGTAAACGTGCGGAGGAGACGGCCTTCGCTGATTGGGTAGCGAAAGATCAGGCCCGGGGCGCTAAATATGGCGAGGTCTTGAATTTGCTGGAAAAAGGATATACCTCGACCAATAAATATAGAGAGGCTTTGACCTATTTGAATGAGGCGTTTTCTAGTGGAGCGGAGATTATTCGTTTGGCCCGTATGGTGCAATCGGTGGATATTGAAGGAGCTACCCCGGAAGAGATTACTGTCTTTTTAGAGGATCGTATCCAACCGTTCTTCAAGGATTACGAGCCGTCTTTGGATCAGAAGGTACTGGCCGCGATGATGAAGATCGCGAAAGAACGTGTATCTCCGGAGTTCTTGCCGGATATTTATACGAGCGTTGATAAGAAGTATAAAGGAAATTATGAGAAATATGCGGCGGATGTATTTAAGAAGACTTCCTTATTGTCGTACGACAAGATCGCCGAGATGTTGAGAAATCCGAAGCAATATGAGAAATTGAGAAAAGATCCGGCGGCGGAACTGAGCTTGTCCGTATTGGTGTCTATCTTCCAGTTACAGCAGTTGATGGGTGATGCGGAGTATGATATCGCTAAGGGAGAACGTTTGTATTTTGCGGGCTTGAAGGAGATGTATCCGGAGAAAGCTTTGTCTTCCGACGCTAATTTCACGATGCGTTTGAGCTATGGTTCTATCGGAGGGTATCGTCCTTATGATGCCGCATGGTACAATTATTACTCAACGGATAAAGGTATCCTAGAGAAAGAGGACCCGACGAGCGATGAGTTCTGGGTACAACCGGAGATACTGGATCTGGTTCGTAGCCGTGATTTCGGACCTTACGCGAATGAAAAAGGGGAATTGCAGCTGTGCTTCCTCTCGAACAATGATATCACGGGTGGTAATTCCGGTAGCCCGGTATTCGATAAGAACGCCCGTTTGATTGGACTTGCTTTCGACGGTAACTGGGAGGCGATGAGTGGTGATATCGCTTTTGAACCGGATTTGCAACGTTGCATCGGCGTAGATATCCGCTATGTCCTTTTCATGATCGATAAATGGGGTAAATGCCCGAGGTTGATTGAGGAGTTGAAACTGGTTCGATGAGAGAAAAAAGAGATGGGCATCCGTGATTTCCGCGGATGCCCATTCTAAGGAGCTTATGATGCCCATCGTAAGGAGCTTTGAATGCCTATTGTAAGCGCCTTACGATGGGCATTGTACTAAATGCCTAATTTAGACTTGATTGCTTTCGGTATTGCGTCCTTATGCACCATGATGTAAATAGTCTTGGCACGGACAAAGCTATCTGACATGTTGAGGTAACCGCCGAATGTATTACGTTCGGTTCCCCAAGAGTTCTTCGTGATATAATATTTCGTGCCGTTTTGATCCTTGGCGATGCCGGTAAGGTGCATCAAATGGTCATCGGTCGTGACGAACGCCTCGAAGCCTTCTTGACGGACCTGCGGGGTGACGTTTACTTCCGGGAAAGGTTTCTCGAATTTGTAGACTTCCTCCAGACGTTCCTTCTCGTCCATTTTCTCGAAGCGGGCACGGTCGGTAGTCGAGTAATCTTCCACCTTCTTTACCTCTGGGTTGATCGCCACGCCATTCTTGAAAGAGAAGCCTTTCTCGCTCACGTCGCCATCCCAGCATACCGTGTAACCGTTATTCAACGCATAATCCGCTACTTCCATCATTTCATTCAATGGTAGGTTATACATTTGCGCATGCTCCCAGTTATCGGGAACCTCTACCTCGAATTTCTGGTAATACGGATGATGCGTGAAGCTTGTCAGCTCGATATAATCGTCCATATTCAACCCTAGGGAGGCGGCGAATGTCTTCGGGGTATATTCCTTGCCTTGATAGGTGAATTTCTCCGGAAGCTTGCCTAGGTAGGTATCGAATAGGTTATCGATTAGTTTGTAATATTCCGGGCTCCGTTTTTTCATATCCACGGCGGTCGTTGCGATCGCCTTGATGTATTTTACCATCTCGGCATGATTGTGCCGGTCGGAATCGTAGTTGATACCCGAGTACACCTCTTCAGGAACGATACCTACTTGGTTGAAAGCGTTCATGAAGGTGTGGGAGAGACTTCCTTGACCGATATTACCTCTACCTTGGCGGACATAATTATCCTGCAACTGGTTCATGTATTTCTGGCGGACGATAAACATCTCGGAGAGATCGTACGTCCCTTTTCCCATACGGAGTAATTCGGACTCCATGAAAGAGGTCGTGGCGAAACACCAGCAGGTTCCCGTGGATGCTTGATTCTTGACTGGCGTGGCGGGTCCCTTTACTACATCCGTAAATTGGTAGCCTTGAGCGAATGTGCTCAAGGAGCCTAACGCTAAGGCGCATGATAGAATGAATGTTCTCATTGTATATGAATTTAAGTTTATATTATTATTGTAGAGACGGGGCGTGCCTCGTCTTTACTATCGGATGTGGTGATTAGAAGCCTCTTTCGAATTGGGTCCAGAATGAGTCTCCCATTTCTCTCCAGCGTAGCATCGTGGCTCCGGCGAAATCGGCGGTATATCCGGTTAGGTATTCTTTTGCGGCCTCCTCACCTTGTTGGGTAAGAATCTCTTTGTAACGGCTCTCTACGAAAGGAAGTTCTGTCTGCCCTTTCTCCGTAAAATGGGCGATAGATGCTTTCATACGATCTTTAGTCGCTCCCCAACGTACGGTAGCGAGTTTGTTGGCACGACGGAAAGCCCATACGGCGGCATCTTCCCGGTAACGGTGTTGTCCGCAAACCTTGAAGCAAGCCGGGAGATCTTTCGTCCCACAGAAGATGGGGATGCGGGGGCTTTGTCCGGGATTATCATAGGCCATCCAAACCACGCCGCCTACTGCGTCGGGCAGCCAGTCACGCAATTGGATCACGGTAGAGTAGGAGCATTGCGGCACGGTATGAAAGCGCGGTAGCTTTTCACGCCATCCGGTCTGAGTCCGTTTAACATGTTTACCATATCCGTAGTCATCCACGGATTCGCTACCGGGCTGATAATGGTATCTGTCTCGTTGCTGTCTTTTTTCTTGACGGCGACTTTCAGGTTCTTCGTCATATCATATTCCGTCCCCTCATACGTCTCGGAGAGAAGGGCCATCACGTCGGTCACGTCAACCGGTTTTTCCGGTTTTACGCTGATCGGAAGTTCCTCGGCATCATAAGAAAGATGCAAGGATGGCGCCAGCTTATTCAAAATGAAAAACTCGCGGATGCTGAAGGATTTCAATTCTCCCGAATAGTTCCCGCCGCCATAGGCCTCCCAGAAGCGGAACGGTTTCTTCCCGTCCCAGAAGCCCATGCGCTTGGCTACCTCGAATACGTTGGCGGAAGCCATGCAATTCTCCTTGTCGCTCGGATCTACCTTGGAGATACGGGGGATATTGGCCGATACGCCCACATGATCGTCGGGGATGCGGATCGCCGCCCATACGCCACCGATCTTATCCGGACCCTCGCCGAAGACCTCGAAATGCCATACCTCTTTCGGATCCGCTATCGTAAGGCACTCGCCCCAGTCGCCATATCCGTATTTCTCGATCAACTCGCCCATTAAGCGGATCGCGTCACGGGCGGTCGTGCAACGTTGCAAGGCGATTCGCTGAAGTTCCTCGATCATGAACATACCTTTCTTGTTGACAAGGGCTTTCCGGCCGGTGATCGTTGTTTCCCCGATGCCTAGTTGCTTCTCGTTCAGGCAAGGATAGGCCGTGTTGAGGAATTGATACGTAGACCGCGCTTCGGGTAGCGTTCCTTTTGCGATCATCCCCCGGGTTCCCTCGGCGTATTCGGTATGCATACGTCCGGTATAGACCGTGGTTGTCGTATCGTGATCGTACGAGGCGGAAGGTACGATATCCATCCAAGTGCGGTAATTGCTATCGCAGGTGTGGCTGGTCATCACGGAACCATCCGCCGAGGCTTTTTTCCCGACCATGATACTCGTACAACTCTCCGGGTTTAACACCGGCTCCGGATACTGGATCTGTTGCGCCACGGAAACGGATAGGCTGGCGTAAAGCATGATTACATAGGTAAAAAGTTTTTTCATCTTTCTTGTATTTTAAATGTTTGTATCAATTGTCCGAGAAGATTTTTATGACCGTAAATATACGATTTATTTGTTAATTCTTGAATACGATACGACTATAAGCATGGTATAAGACGGAACAAGTCTACTAAAGTCATGAAATTATATATTAGGTGAAAGTGAGAGCGTGCTAAGAAAGGCGGATTGCCCTAAAATCACTTTCTGGGCAATCCTATAGGTTATTTCAAATATGAATAAAACGAATGGCCTATTCACGTCCTCCGCCTAAGGCTTGATAGAGGTTAATAACCCCTTGGATTTCCGTGAAACGATTAGCCACTTGGGTTAGTTGGGCATTTAATAATCCTTGTTGTGCTGTGAGTACTTCTAGATAGGTCGTCGTTCCGTGCTGCATAAGTAGGGAGGTACTTTTATAGGCTCTTTCGAGAGACTCTATCTGTTTTTCAAAGTACACAGCCTTGTCACGTGCTGTATGATATTGCACCAAAGCATCGTTAACCTCGGTTCCTGCGTTCAGTAAAGCTTGCTCAAAACTCAACCGGGCCTCTTCTTGTTGCGCTTTGGTGATTTTCAGTTGTCCTAGAAGTTGTCCTCTGGCAAAAAGTGGCTGGGTGAGTGAGCCTACTGCCGAGGCCAGAAACTTACCCGGATTGGTGATGACTGCACCTGCCGAGTTAGTCCAGCCGGCCGAACCACTTAGGGTAATAGAGGGATAAAAAGCGGAACGGGCTTGATTAGTGGCGTAAAATGCACTTTCCAGAGCATGTTCCGCTGCCCTTACATCAGGGCGGTTTGATAATAAATAGACGGGTATGCCTACTGAGAAATGTTTCGGCAGTTGCTGGTTTTCCAATTCACCTCTTTGTATGGTATGAGGTGTATCAGCCAGTAACAATACAAGGCTGTTCTCTACCTGATTGATTTGTTCTTTCAGGTCGAGGATGGATGTACAGATGCTGTAGTACGTAGCTTCCATTTGGGAAACAGCTGTTTCGTTTACTATGCCTGCATTCATTAAGGCACGGGTGGAATTGACCGTCTCTTTCCAGGAGGAAGCGGTTTGCTCTGAGATCTTCAACTGAGCATCCAGCATAAGCAGGGAATAATAAGTATTAGCTATTCCGGCGATTAGCTGTGTACGTACCGCTTGCCGATAATCTTGACTTTGTGCGTAAAGAGCTTGCGCCTGCTTTTTGGCATTGCGCATTTTACCAAATATATCCAGTTCCCAACTGGCTGTTATCGGAATCGAATAAGTCTGTGTAGCCTTATGGGAGTCGAAACTGCTCACCGCTCCTTGAGGAGCGAAAGCGAAGGCAGGCAGGAAAGCTAGCTTGGCTGACAGTAAAGCTGCTTCAGCCTCCTCTACACGGAGTTGTGCGGAACGATAGTCTGTGTTGTTTGCTAGGCCATGCTCAATGAGTGTTTGGAGCTGCGGGTCGGTGAAGACCTCCCGCCAGCTCATGTCTCCCAAGGATACAGTATCCGTTTGAGCGGTGGCCTCTGAGCCGTACAGATCTGCGGAAACCTCAGAAGCCGGTTTGTATTTTGTATATATACCACAGCTGTTTAACATAACGCATGATACAGCTAGTGTGATGATATGTCGTTTCATTCTTTTTCTATAATTGTAATTAATGGGATTCTCCCGATTTATTTATGATTCTCGCGTTCGTTTGCGCTCTTTTCTTGCTCTTGCAATACTTGTAGGTCTGCCTCTACTTCCATCGGCTTGCGGATCTTCTCTTGTAAGAACTCGAAAGCGATGTAGAATACTGGTACAACGAAAAGCAAGGCCAATGTACCGATAGCCATACCGCCGACTACACCAGTACCCAACGAGGAGTTACCGTTGGCGCCGGCTCCACTCGCAAACATCAACGGAAGCATACCGAAGATCATCGTCAATACGGTCATCAAGATAGGACGCAGACGTACTTGGGCGGCGGAGTAGGCTGATTCGATAATACCCATGCCCTTCCGACGGCGTTCGATGGCATATTCCGTAATCAAAATGGCGGTTTTTGCCAATAGGCCGATTAACATAATTACACCGGTTTGTAGATAGATATTGTTTTCCAATCCGAATAACTTAGCGAAGAGGAATGACCCCATCAATCCGAAAGGTACGGAAAAGATGACAGCGAACGGGATTAGGAAACTTTCGTATAGGCATGCGAGAATCAAGAAAATCAACAGGATACAGATCGCATAGATGAATATAGTCTGTGTACCTCCGGATGCTGCCTCTTCACGCGATATACCTCCATATTCGTAGCCATAACCGGCAGGTAGGCTCTGGTTGGCTACTTCTTTGATTACTTGCTGCACCTCTCCCGTTGAGTAACCCGGAGCTGGGTTCACGTTTACGGTAATGGCACTGAATAGGTTGAAGCGGTTCTCCACTTCTGATCCCATAATCCTCTTAAGAGTGACGAACTGACTGATAGGAGCCATCTCCGTCCCGTTGCGTACGAACATATTGTCTAATGCTTGCTCATCGAGACGATATTCAGGAGAGGCTTGCAACATCACGCGATACACTTTACCGAATTGGTTATAGTTGGAAATATAGGCACCACCGCAATAGCTACCGAGAACATCCAATACGGAAGCGGGCGAGATACCGGCTCGTTTACATTTGGCGGCATCTACATCTACAGAGATCTGCGGGAAGTTCATGGCGTAAGAGCTATAGGCCATCGCTATTTCCGGGCGTTGGTTCAAGGCTCCGAGGAATTGTAATACTGAGTTATAGAAAATCGTCTTATCGCCTCCGGTCTTGTCCTGCATGTTCAACTCAATGGAGTTACCCATGCCGTAACCCGGGATCATACTAGTTTGGAAACTAAAGATCTGTGCTTCCTTGATTTGATGGAATTGTGCGTTGAGCCGGGCAATCACCGCATCGGCGGTGTGCTCTTTTCCCTTACGCTCATCCCAGTCTTTCAGTCGGATGATAACCGAACCGTAAGAGGCTCCTTGTCCGGAGATAAGCCCATAACCGGCAATGCGGGCATAATGCTCGATCTCTGGCGTACTTTCTAGGATTTTTTCTATTTTGGCCATTATTAGCTTGTTTTCTTCTAGCGTGCTACCCGGAGCGATGGACATGTTTACCATGATCGCACCTTGGTCTTCTTGAGGGACCAAACTGGTTTTTGTGGTCATCATCATCCAGACCAACAGCACAAGCGTAGCGATTAATGATACCCATACCATCCAACGATGGTGGATGAAAAACATCACGCCTTTCTTATATTTTTCTAGCACAGCGTTGAACGAGGCGTTATAAGCGGCACGTACACGGCCGTTGATACTCTTGGTACTCTTGTTGCCATCGGATGGACGCATCATAATAGCGCAAAGCGCCGGGCAAAGTGTCAAAGCCGAGATCATGGAGATACCAACGGAAGTTGCCATGGTCACACCAAACTGAGTATAGAAAATTCCGGATGTACCTCCCATGAAAGTTACAGGGATGAACACTGCCATAAATACGCAGGTACAAGAAATGATCGCCATGGTAACATCGCCCATGGCATCTTTAGTCGCTTGATAGGGCGACTTATAGCCGACGTCGAATTTCGCCTGTACCGCTTCTACTACGACGATCGCATCATCCACCACCGTACCAATAGCCAATACCAACGCAAAAAGAGTCAAGATGTTGATACTAAATCCTGCCGCAACCAAGCAAGCGAAGGTTCCGACCAATGAGACAATGATCGAGATAGAGGGAATTAACGTACTCTTGAAATCCTGCAAGAAGAAGTAAACCACTAAGATCACGAGAATGATTGCGACGATTAGGGTCTCCACCACATTATAGATAGAGGCGAAGAGGAAGTCATTGGAACTCATCATAGTCATGAAAGAAGTTCCTTTCGGCAGATCCTGCTCAAGTTCGTTCAGCAAGTTGGTGATCTGTTCGTTCACGGCGGTAGCGTTAGAGCCTGCGGTCTGGAAAATCAAGAAGGTTACGGCTGCTTTACCATCCATTTTATTATCGAATCCATAAGTCAAAGTTCCGAGCTCTACATCTGCGATATCCTTTAGCCGTAGGACTGATCCATCATTTTGTGATCGGATGACGATCTCCTTAAATTCGTTGACATCTTTTAGGCGTCCGCGGTATTTCATCGTGTATTGGAATACGTTTTGTGAGTTCTCGCCTAATTGGCCTGTTGGAGCTTCCAGGTTCTGTTCGCCTAGTACGGCAGTTACGTCTGATGGTACCAATCCATATTGAGCCATACGATCCGGCTTGAGCCAAATACGCATACTGTAAGCATCACCTAACATCATCACATCTCCCACACCTTCGATACGTTTGATTTGTGGAATAATGTTAATGTCCAAGTAGTTGGCAAGGAATGTTTGGTCGTAGCGACCATCATCACAGACTAATGCGTCGATCTGTAAGAAACTCGTCTGGCGTTTTTGAGTGGAGACACCAATCTTGGTTACCTCGGCCGGTAGTAAGCCTTGTGCCTTAGAGACTCGGTTCTGCACATTAACCGCTGCCATGTCGGGATCAGTTCCCTGTTTGAAGAATACCTCGATAGTTGCAGTCCCTGCGTTTGTAGCGGTAGAAGTGATGTACATCATATTTTCCACACCATTGATGCTTTCTTCCAAAGGCATGATGACACTGTTCATCACAGCGTTGGCATCTGCGCCGGTATAGGTAGCTGATACATTTACTGTTGGCGGAGCGATATTCGGATATTGCTCAACAGGTAACGAGAAAAGCGAAATCAGCCCGACTACCAAGATCAGGATGGAAATGGATATAGCCATAACAGGCCGTTTGATAAATATATTCCCTTTCATAATGCACTGATTTCTTTTTATTTAACTTGTGTTCCCTCACGTACCAATCCGGCTCCTTGTGATACGATTTCTTCACCGGCTTTCAGTCCGTCTAATACGACATACTCGCGTCCATCGTTCAATTCAGCTACCGTGATCAAGGATGAGACTGCTTTGCCATCCACTACTTTATATACCATTGTTTTATCCTGTAGACGTATTGTCGCTTCCTGTGGGATTACGATACAATTCTCATATGTACTGGGGATGATTACCGCTCCAGAGGCTCCGCTATGTAGTAGGCGTGCCTCGTTTGGGAAGACAGAACGGACGGTTACAGTACCGGTCTGGCGATCGATCACGCCGCTGATCGACTCGATCTTTCCTTTATGTTCGTAGATGGAGTTGTCATTTAGTCTAAGTTCTACTTCCGGCATGTTCTTCAGTGCGTCATCCATGGAACCATATTGACGGGTCAAGGATAAAAGCTGGTTCTCATTCATAGAGAAATACACATACATGTTCGAGTTGTCGGATACTGTAGTCAATGGCTGTGGAATATTGGCGCTGACTAAGGCTCCGACCCGATAGGGTAACGCTCCTACCACTCCGTCACTCGGACTTTTTACTTCGGTATAAGAGAGGTTGTTGCGGGCGTTTGTCTCTTGAGCCTCAGCTTGTGCCAAAGCTGCTTGTGCGGTGAGATAACTGTTCTCGGAGGTCTTTAGGCTGAACTCTGATACTACTTTCTGGGCATATAGCTCTTTATTGCTGTTGTAGGTTAATTCCGCCGTGGCTAAGCCTGCCTTTGCTGATTTAACGTTGGCTATAGCCGTATTCAAGGCTGCCTTGTAGGGTACTTGGTCTATGACGAAAAGAATTTGTCCTTTCCGGACTTTCTCACCTTCTGTTACGCAAAGGCGCTCGATAGTTCCGGATACCTGTGGATAAATATCGATATCCTGCCGTCCACAGATCGTGGCTGAATAAGAGGTAGAGAATTTCTTGTCACTTACTGTTATTTTCATTGTTGCATAATTGGCATTCATTGGAGCTTGAGGTGTTTGTTTGCAAGACACCAATACTGCCGTAAAACCGACTAATCCTATTAGTCTCATCCATTTTGAACTCATAACCATTTGTATATCCTTTTAAAATTCCGCGCAAAGTTAAAAGGAGATAGCTCATTTTTATATACCAAATGTGCTGGTGAAGTGTTCTGATTGTAATATCTTGTAGTATGGTTTCTCAAAAAGAAAGTATGAGATGCTTTTATAGCTTATTTATAAGATGCTTTCTGTATTGGGTAGGCGACATACCCGTGTGTGCCTTCACGTATTTCCCGAAATATGAGAGATTGGGAAACTCCAAATAATTGGCTATTTCCTTAATGGATTTTTCAGAGTATTTAAGTAGCTCGGTGATATCCTCTATGATAAATTCATTAATGATATCGAAAGCTGTCTTTCCACATACCTGTTTACATATCACCGAGAGATATTTGGTAGTGATAAAGAGCTTATCCGCATAGAAAGAGACGGAGCGTACTTTTACTTTTGATTTAGATAGTAATTCTATAAATCGATTGAATAAAAGATCGCCTTGCTTGAACATCGTGTTGTTTCTGGATATACAATATGTATCCAAATTACCTAGCAACTCATAGAATATAGCGCTGATAAGGGCAGACATGATCCCTTTCTGATAAGGATTGTCTGTTGCTTTTATCCTGGAACCAATTAATTTATGATATAATTCGAAGATTTGTGCTCCCTTTTGTCCTATTGGCAGGACTGGGTTTTGTTCGAGATAAAAAAACTTGTCTCGTGTGCCACCACCCAAGCTGACTAATCTCCTGACTATATTCATGGAGATAGCGATCCCCTTGCATTCCAAATCATCACTACCGACAGCATTGCGAAGTACGGTCAGAGGAAGGCAACACAGAACTTCGTTGGCTCGGATTATCCGTGTCTTGGTATTCACGTCTACTTGCAATGTGCCTTTTGTGCATATCAACAATTT
>OGQP01000993.1_pt1 | contig 17646 bp, 15 predicted proteins | sample 1553251 | NCBI WGS metagenome assembly OGQP01 (sample SAMEA2580016, study PRJEB22360) | human gut metagenome | biome: human gut; feature: human-associated habitat; material: faeces | place: Denmark | collected 2008/2010 | reverse complement strand
GGGATGATGTTATAGGCGGATTTGAACTTGCCCTTTTTCAGCTTCCCCCCCGCCTGCTCCGCCAGATTCTGCCGCTGGACTCGGAGATCAAAGGCCGTCAGGTATGCCTGATAGTCGCCGGGGACAGGGTTGCAGCGCAGACAGTAGCGGTAATTCTCCGTCTCTACGATGTAGCCGTAGTTCGATGGCCAGTTGCCAACCTCACCGCCGTGGCTCCAGCAGTATTTGCTCATGCTGGACAGGTCCTTCAGGACGCCGGTATGCAGTTCATCCACGACCTGCTGCAATTCCGCCTTGAATTCCGGAGAATTCAGCTCCTCGGGGCCTCGGGGCCACCATGTATGCCAGAACTCCTTCCCCCGGTGACCAAAGTCCATTCGGACATGACCGATGCAGCCAAGCCGCTGGTCCTCCTCCGGCTTCATGGCATAGAAAAGGCCCGCTTCATCGAAAGAAGCGGGCCTGATCTGATAACGGGAGGGGATTGGCATTTCATGCTGGCGGCAAAAATCTATAAGGGTGATTTCCTCATCAAGAAAATCGGTTTGTCCCTTAACATCAAGGTAATCCTGACCATCGGGGAAGATGACTGGTTCCGGCGTAAGGATGGAACCAGCATAGTTGACGATAACCCGCGCCTCCAGCGTACTGATCAAATCGGGGTCATAGTCACTGCCACGCAGATCGTAGACATACCAGCCATCTGGCACGGTAGATCGATCCACCCTTGAATCTGAAAACAAAGCGGGCTTCCCAAGCAGTTCGATGTGCTGCATGGAATCGCTCCAGACATTGATGGTCATTGTATCCCTCCTATTTCCACCGTATTTTCCCATGCTTCCTGATCTTTGAGGGAGGCTCTTATCTGGGCGTATAAATCATCCAGCGCAGGAGACTCATAGCCCCAGAATCCAGCAATTTCCCGCATCAGCCTTTCACATTCTGTCACCGATTCTCTGGCGCCATCGGACCCCAGACTGGAAATCATATCAATCGCGTAGAGGTATAACCCCTGTATCACAGCGTCCCTATGCTCCTGTGTAGGAGTCCATTGGTGAACTGCCTGATCCACTTCCTGTATCTTCCGGTCAAAGGCCGTCACATGGTCTACTGTTTTGGCATCTAAGCCCCAGTAGCCTGCCAGTTCGTCTACCAAGCGGCGGAGGGCGGAAATCTGTTCCTTGCCTGCATCTCCTGCTTTCTGCCGCAGCTCTGCGGCATATTCTGTCAGGCCGTCAACGCATTTGGAGATTAGGGCTTTATCCTTCCGGGCTTGCGGTTCCATAGCGTTGATCAGTTCATCTAAAGTCATTCTCAATATCTGCACCTCCTTATCCCCAGTCATTCGGTATTCGACACGAACACTACCACACTCTGACAGCAATAGCTATCTGAATTTTTTGGCCTTGAAAATACAGCTGATTACCGCTGCACCATTCAATCCGATTTCTTTATGAACACCACCACGACAGATGGTCCTCAATTTCAGATGCCTCATTCTATTCTCCCCCACTGAAGGCCCTGTTGCGCTTGATATGCTTCGGCCGGGTCTTCCGACATCAATTCCTCCAGAGCCATTACTCCGAAATAGGACACATAACCATAGGCGCTGAAACGGCCATTTTCCTGTTGGATGCGGTGCTGCCCATAGCCCTCATAATCGTAGAAGGCATCCAGATGGTCATCATATCCAAACCGGCCGGACTCTTGGATCATGTATTTCCCATATTCTTTTGGAGTGTGGACGCCGGGAATAAAGTCGAACTGATCCAGATTTTCAGCCAAACGACAGATCTCACCGGCATTCTCAGGTTCTGCGAATATGATTACAGCTTCCAGCTTGGCCCTGTCTTTTTGATCCAGTTTTGCAATGGCTCCGCACATGGCATTGAGTGAATCCAGGCTGTCCCGCTTTTCATCCAGTATCTCGCCGACCTCTTTCTGAAGCAGGAATACATCTATCGTGTAGTCCGCATGGTCAGGATCCTGCCAGCCTGTCCGCAGCAGGGTGCGGCGAATCTGCTGCTCTGACGCGGGGAGCCAAAGCAGCTCCGGGGCTTGGTTTTCTGCCGGTACAATTTTCAATCCCATGCCGCTGTTGTCATAAAGATATTCCGGAAACTGCCGCCCATTGTAGAGCGGCTCCAATTTCATGCCGTTGTCGTAGACCACGCCGTAGGGGGTGACTGTCCCGCTTCGCTGTCGATGAGCAAATAGGCGGTTTCGGTTCCATCCAGCGCCTCCAGATCTTCTGTTCTGGCACAGCCCCCATTCAAATTCATGTAATGTTCACGCCCGATTTTTTCAAGGTCGGAAAAATCGGTGATCACAGTGATCTTCTGACAGCAGAAGGTCAGATTGATGAGATCCTTTATTTCCGAGAGCCCCAGCTTGTGGGCCATCCCCTGGAACTGGGCGGCCTCTCCGTCATCGAAGCTGTCCAGCCGCTTGGCCAGATAGTCCAGCTCATCAAGGGTGACCTGTGTGCCGATCAGAGTGTTCAGGACGGTATAGAAGCTGTCCAACTCATCCACCTGACAATCCTGCCGGAGTGTATCGCCGATCTCCAGGGGTCCCAACAGCTCTATCGTGCTGTCATAGTTCTGATTGGGAATGGGGAAGGGGATCGTGGCCTGTCCATATTCCGGATGCTGGGCGTTGCTCAGTACCACTTGGAGCACATATCTCATTTTTTCACCTCCGCAGCTATGATCGTTTTTCCATACCGGGCGATCAGCATAGCGTTGAGAATATCACCGAAGGCTTCGCTGCTAACCTGTTCCTCGTCCGCCAATTCTGCGGAGGTAATGAGCAGCTTCCCGCAGTAGAGGCCCTTGGCTGCTCTGTACACCGGATAGTCCCTCGGGTCGATCCCCCGCAGGGAAACGGAGGAGAAGTCGATCCTGCCGTGAGATATATGGGGAAGCACTCTCCGCCAGAGCCCGATGCGGGAGGAGAGCAGATAAACCGCCGCCAGCTTCTGGGGGCAGATAGAGGCTGTGCCGGCCTCCGGCCACTCAGACAGCCTGTGCCGATGGGCCGGTTCCAGCGCAAGAGGAAGCGTATTCCCTTTGGAAAGAGAGCTGGCCCGCTTCCATAACTTCTGGTGGCCTGCCATGCGGAGGCATCTCTCCGCAAGCTCCTGATAGCCAATAGTCCCTGCTTCCAACCGCTCCGGAATGTATGGGCAAACAGATTCCTGACAGGTGTGCCGCATATAGCTCCGGCAGTAGGTGCAGTCCACATCCTCTTTTTTGTAATGGAATCTGCACAGGACCATCATCCCGCCGCCCCGTTTCTGAAAGCCGGGAACACTCATCATCATCCGTTCCAAACCGGCCAACGGAGTGTCTTGTGAAAAATATTTTGTCATTGCTGTTCCTTTCCGCATAAAAAATGGGGCCTGCTTATCTGCCTATCAGCAGATGCAGGCCCCGTTCTTCCGGTACTCTTACAGATTCATTTGTGGTTCCTGTCCCTGGCTTTGCTCCAAACGCTCTGCCAGATCCGGGACGGTGTATTCGATCTTTGTTCTTGAAGTCTGCAGGGCCTTGAGCTGGCCATCCTCCGGCTCAGGTCCCTCATCCAGCAGATAATCTGTGGCCCGATAGAGCTGGGTTAACTCCTCCGGTGAAAAAAGCTGGGCTTTGGAGATCAGCCCGGAGCGGACGGCGAAGTCCTGTTTGGCTCCTTGGAAATCCTCCTCATAATAATGTCCATGACTCACCCCGGTCCTGTCATGATCCCAGATCCATGTGACAAATTGATAACCCCAGCCGTTTTCCAATTCACGCCCAGCCAGCACTGCGCCGCCAAAATCCGCCAGCAGATGGAATTTCTCACTCAGACCGCTGGCATGAAGGAGGGGGGCGGTCTGGACCGCTTCAACATAGGCATACACTTCATCTGCAGTCTGGGCAACTTTATGGTATAGTTCACCGGCTTCCGGCTGATTGCTTCCGGCAGGGAGGAGGAACACATCCCTCCCCGCCGAAACAGAGAGAACCGGCTGGTTGTTCAGCAGCACTGTCAGCCGGTTCTTCTCCGGATGGCCTGCGGTGATTCCAGCTGCCCGCAGGCGGCGGGCTAACTCTGCAAAATATTTATTTTCCAAACTCATTCCTCCCCTGAAAATGAAAAAGCCGGAACCTCTTTTGAGATTCCGGCAGAAAAGAAAAAGCGGCAAATATTCCCCGCAGGAAACACCGCCGCTCTTTTCCGTTCTCTATATCATCTGATACCCGCGGGTTTGACTCTTATCAGAGTGAATAGCGCAAGGTCAAATATCGATAAAATGAGGCCCGTAGATTTACTCATCTACGGGCCTCGGAAGCCTTGAAAACACTGGGCTTTTACACCCAATATCTTTTTTAGCCTCCCTTTTTGGTGGAGGCGAGGGGAGTCGAACCCCTGTCCGAAAACCTGTTTACAAGACTTTCTACGAGCGTAGTCGATATTTTGACATTCCCTCTGCCGCACTCCTACCGACAGGATTACGGTTTCAGTAGACTTTTAATCCCGCCCGGGTCAAGTCAAGCCCGGGTTGGTTCCCCACATTAATGATGCCCGTTACCGCCGTCGTGGGCAACGGCGGGCGGACAGTCGCCGGTTAAGCAGCGACGGGTACGAAATTGGATTCGTCGTTTATTTTTTAAGTTTTCCCGATTTTAGCGAAGCTCGGGGCTTCGGCTCGCTTATCCGGCACCCATGATCCCCGTCGAAACCATGTACGCCCCCAAGCGTTGATATTATACCACAAACAAAACCATGCTGCAACTCTGATTATGTGCAGAAGGTGGGTTTGGGTTTTAAACGGTGCGGCTGCCGAACAGCCAATCGGTGAAATCGGTGAAAAACTCCGTCAATAAGCATCGGCATTTCGCCTGTCCATTGCGCGCTTTGCATCGCGTTCGGCGATATCATGTCGCTTATCGTAAAGTTTTTTGCCTTTTGCGACCGCAAGTTCCAATTTCACTTTTCCGTCCTTAAGGTAAAGACGGAGCGGAATCAGGCTGTATCCGTCGGCTTGCGAAAGCGTGAGAAGCTTTAAAATCTCACGCTTATGCAGCAGCAGTTTGCGCTCGCGGAAGGGATCACGATTGAAGATATTGCCCTTTTCGTACGGACTTATGTGCATACCGACAACGAACGCCTCGCCGTTTTTGATTTTGACGTAGGAGTCCTTGATGTTGACCTTGCCCAAACGAATGCTCTTGACTTCTGTTCCGACAAGCGCCATTCCGCATTCATAGGTATCTTCAATGAAGTATTCATGCCGAGCCTTGCGGTTTTCGGCAAGTTGTTTTTCTCCGCGTTTTACGGGCATATTGCTGCTTAACCTCTTATATTGCCAAAAACGCAGCACTCAAAAAATTAAATGCTGCGCAGCAAAATCAAAATTCGGATCGTTGCGCCCGAACCCCGAGCGCATGAACATCAGCCGATAACGAGCAGAACAAGAGCAAGCACACCGAGAACGGAAGCGAAGATAACGGTAAGCCTCTGGAGCTTTGCTTCCCTGCCCGCTTTTGCGTTGCGTGCCTGACCGAGAGCGGTCGTATCGTTGCCGAATGCACTGCCGAGACCGGCACTCTTTGCGTTCTGCGCAAGCACAACGATGACAAGAAGCACGGCGACAATGACCATGAGGATGTTTACAATAATTTCAACAGTCTGCATAACTAATAACCCTTTCAATTTCAACTGCATTTGACATTATAGCATTAAAAAGCCAAATATGCAAGCATAATTTTCGAATGCTGTCGATTATATAATTCGTTCATCGTTCAATCAGGCTGTGACCCGTCATTTCTTTCGGAACGGGCAGATGCATGATATCGAGAAGCGTCGGCGCAAGATCGCATAATCTTCCGCCGTCACGGAGTTTTTTGCCCTTTGCATCGTCCGAAACCCAGATGAGCGGAACGGGATTGGTTGTGTGCGGGGTGAACGGTTCACCTTTTTCATCGAGCATCTGCTCACAATTGCCGTGATCGGCAGTGATGAGACAAGCTCCGCCGTTTTTGATAATATGGTCAACCAGCGTCCCGACACAAACATCGACTGTTTCAACAGCTTTGACGGCAGCCTCGAAAACGCCCGTATGTCCGACCATATCGGTGTTGGCAAAGTTCAGAACCATAAAATCATATTTGCCCGAATCGATGCATTCACACGCACGGCGCGTGACCTCGTACGCACTCATTTCCGGCTTGAGATCATATGTTGCAACGTTCGGTGACGGAACAAGAATCCTGTCCTCGCCGTCGAAAACGCGTTCGATCCCTCCGTTGAAAAAGAAAGTAACATGAGCGTATTTCTCCGTTTCCGCAATGCGAAGCTGAGTTTTTCCGAGAGAGGAAAGGTATTCGCCCATGGTGTTTGAAAGCTGTTCGGGAGGAACGATGAGGCTGACTCTGCCGTTGAATTCCGCGGAGTACTGGCTCATGCAAACGAATTTGACCGGAAAGTAACCGCGTCTGCGCTCGAACTGCGGAAAATCCCTGTCGATGAAGCAGCGTGTAAGCTGGCGCGCCCTGTCCGGGCGGAAATTAAAGAAAATGATACTGTCGTTCGCATTAATTTTCGCAACAGGTTCACCGTTCTCGGTTATTACGCACGGTTTAATGAATTCGTCCGTAACGCCGTTTTGGTATGATGTCTTAACGGCCTCCTCCGCATCCGAAAACATGTCTCCCTCGCCGTAAACAAGCGCGGAGTATGCTTTTTCCGTACGGTCGTAGTTATTGTTTCTGTCCATTGCATAATACCTGCCTTCAACAGTTGCGATTTTTCCGCAGCCACATTCGGCAAGCTTATCCTTCAACGCACGAACAAAACCGAGTCCGCTGTCAACCGCCGTATCCCGTCCGTCGGTGAAGCAATGTACAAAAACCTTTTGCATTCCTGCCGCCTTTGCGGCATCCAGAAGCGCAAAAAGATGATCGATATGGCTGTGAACCCCTCCGTCCGAAAGAAGTCCCATAAGATGCAGCGCGGAGGAATGCTCACGACAATTTTCAAACGCCTCGCGAACAGCGGTACAGCTTCCGAGCCTGCCGCTTTCCGCAAGGTCAAAAATCCTTGTCAAATCCTGAAAAACAACTCTGCCCGCACCGATATTGGTGTGCCCGACTTCGGAATTGCCCATCTGTCCCGACGGCAAACCGACATCGCGTCCGGATGCACCTATTTGGGTGTGCGGATATGCATCCCAAATCGTGCGGAGGTGTTTTGTGTTTTGCGGCATGATTGCATTTCCGTAGGAATCCGGGTTGCAGCCAAAGCCGTCCATAATGATGAGTGCAGTGAGTTTTTTCAATCCGTACCTCTTGCCCGCTCCCGAAAGCATGTTCATTCGGGAGCGGGGCTGAAATATTGTTATTCCGCTTCATGCGGTGTAATATCTTTACCGTTTGCAATGCTGCCGGCTGTTGTGTTTAAATTCCGGTTCCTTTTGCATTGCGTGATTTATCAGTTCAAAACAACCTTTGCAAAATCTTCCGCAACAAGGCTTGCACCGCCGATAAGACCGCCGTCGATCTGCGGCATTGCCTTAAGCCCTGCGGCGTTCTTTGCGTTCATGCTTCCGCCGTACAAAATGCGGGTGTGCTGCGCAAATTCAAGCCCGTAAAGCTCTGCAATAACTCTGCGAATTGCGCCGATAGTTCGGTTCGCTTCCTCGTTCGTTGCGGTTTTGCCCGTGCCGATAGCCCAAATAGGTTCGTATGCAACGGTGATGCGCGCTGCCTCTTCGGCGGGAATACCGTTGTAAAGTGCCTTGACCTGACCTGCAAGGAAGGTATCGGTAATTCCTGCTTCGCGCTGTTCAAGGGTTTCACCCACGCAAACTATGGGCAGAATACCGTTTTCAAGTGCGGCTTTTGTGCGCATGTTAACGGTTTCATCCGTCTCACCGAAATACTGTCTGCGCTCACTGTGACCGATAATTGCGTATTCGACACCTATACATTTCAGCATGTCTGCACTGATTTCGCCCGTAAACGCGCCTTTTGCCGCCCAGTGAATGTTCTGAGAGCCCAGTTTAACGTTGCTGCCTTCAAGAACTTTTGCCGCACAGCAAAGATCGACAAAAGGCGGACAAACGACGATATCGCATTCGGCATTTTCAACAAGGGGAAGCAGGTCGGAAACAAGCTGCTTCGCCTCGTCGCGGTTCTTGTTCATTTTCCAATTGCCGGCGATTAGTTTTTTGCGGCAGGGACGATCAAGAAGTGCGGCAACGCCGGGAAGCGTTTTGCCCTCAAGGAATTCAAGGCTTGCACCGCCGCCCGTGGACATATGTGTCATCTTGTCGCCGAGACCGAATTTGTTAATTGCGGAAGCGGAGTCGCCGCCGCCGATTATCGTTGTGCCTTCGCACTCGGCGCATGCTCTTGCAACCGCTTCGGTTCCCTTTGAGAATGCATCCATTTCAAACACACCCATGGGGCCGTTCCAAACAACAGTCTTTGCTTCACGAATGATTTCGCCGTAAAGTTTTGCGGTCTTTTCGCCGATATCCATGCCCATCCAACCATCGGGAATTGCATCAAAAGCAACCGTCATATGCTCTGCATCGGGTGCAAAATCCTTTGCAACAACGCAGTCAACGGGAAGCTGCATACGCACGCCCTTGGCCTTTGCTTCCCCAAGCAGTTCGCGCGCCGTTTCAACGCTTTCCTCATCAAGATAGGATGTGCCGATATTAAGTCCCATAGCCTTGAAGAATGTATAACTCATTGCGCCGCCGATAAGCAGAGTGTCGCATTTGTCGAGCAGATTTCTGATAACGCCGATCTTGTCGCCGACCTTTTTGCCGCCGAGAATCGAAACAAAGGGACGCGCCGGATTTGCAAGCGCACCGCCCATTACGGAAAGCTCCTTTTCAATCAGGAAACCGCAAACGGCGGGCAGATAATGCGCAACGCCCTCGGTTGAAGCATGTGCTCTGTGAACCGTTCCGAAAGCATCGGACACAAAAACATCCGCAAGGGATGCAAGTGCCTTTGCAAACTCCGGATCGTTCTTCTCTTCCTCTTTGCTGAAGCGAAGGTTTTCAAGCAGGAGAACTTCGCCCTCGCCGAGTTGCTCAGCCTTTGTTTTCGCATCCTCGCCCACTGAATCGGATGCGAATGCAACTTTAACATTCGGAAGAAGCTCCGCAAGACGCTTTGCAACAGGTGCAAGTGACATTTCGGGAACAACTTTTCCCTTCGGCCTGCCCAGATGCGAGCAAAGGATAGTTTTTGCACCGTTTTCAACAAGATATTTAATCGTCGGCAGTGCGCCGAGAATCCTGCTTTCATCGCTGATATTAAGGTTTTCATCAAGGGGAACGTTGAAATCAACGCGAACGAGTACGCGCTTGCCCTTTACGGGAACATCGGTGACGGACAGTTTAGCCATTTTCAGCCTCCTGAGTGATTATTGTTGTTTCTTCGTGCGGAACAAAAGCCCCGCACGGACCGATTATGTGTTATTCCGTTTTAAATTATAACACTCAATTAAAAAAACTTCAACCGCAAAACATGCGGAAAAAGCATCTTGGAGGGCGAAATCGGGTTCAACACCGTGAATATGCCGTGAGTGCGGCTGATTTTTCGACAAAATATGAACTTATTTTTCTGACTTTGAAATTAATTCTTATGCAAGCCAAAACAAAGCTGCCGCGGGAAAACCCTGCGGCAGCTTTAACGCTTGTTTCAAAGATAAATCTGTGAACACAGCTTTATGTTTGTCACATTCGGCAAACATCAGGCTTCAACCTCAAAATCTGTTGACAGAATGCGGTTGAGCCACGGAAAGGTAAATACGTTTGAAGTATTTTTTATTCGTTGTCGTCAGAAGCAACGAACTTGCCGAGAAGAGATGCAAGAGAAGTCGTTGCGGACTCAACGGGAGGAAGCTCGTAATCGGGTTCCTCACGGCGGCGGCGTTCTGCACGACGCTCATCGCGTTCACGGCGGCGTTCTTCGCGTGCTGCTGCCTGCTCGCGGCGGTTCTGCTCTTCCTGCTGACGCTTTTCGTTGCGTTCTGCATTGCGCTCTGCGCGCTCACGCTCACGCTGTTCGCGCTCTTCGGCCATGATGCGCTCTGCTTCCTCGGGATTCTCTTCGATGAGAGCTTCCCTGCGGCTGAGACTGATGCGACGCTTTGAAGTGTCAACTTCGACTACCTTGCAGCGCACACGGTCACCGACCGCGAGTTCATCCTCAACCTTTGCAACGCGCTTGATGCCAACCTGGGAAATGTGGATGAGACCGTCGATCGTGGGTTCAAGCGATACGAATGCGCCGAACGGAACAATGCGAACGACCTTGCCCTCGACGAATGAACCGACGGGGTATCTTTCGTCTGCGGTTGCCCAGGGCTTGGGCTGAAGCTCTTTGTAGCCGAGGGAAATCTTTTTGTTTTCCTTGTCGACTTCGCGGATGACAACTTCGATCTTCTGATTTACGGTGAAGAGCTCAGCGGGGGACTTGATTCTGCCCCAAGCGCACTGCGTAACATGCAGCAGACCGTAAACGCCGCCGATGTCAACAAACACACCGAAATCAACGATCCTGCGGACCGTGCCCATGACCTTCATGCCGGGAGTGAGGCTGTCCCAAACCGCTTCCTTTGCGGCTTCTGCTTCGGCAAGGAGAACTGCCTTTGCGGAGCCGATGATGCGCCTGCGCTTTGCGTCAACCTCAAGCACTTTAATCTTCATGGGTTTGCCGACAAATTCTTTAAGGTCGGCAACGTATTTGGTGGAAACCTGAGAAGCGGGAACGAATGCGCTTGCACCGTTGGCGAGTGAAACAATGACGCCGCCCTTGATTGCTTCTTTGCAGGTACCTTCAAGAACCTTTCCTTCGGATTCGGCGCTGGCGGTGAATTCTTCCCACGCCTTCTGGCTCTCGACGTTTTTACGGGAGAGCAGTACATTGCCTTCGCCGTCATTTACTTTGAGAACTTCAACTTCGATGGGATCGCCCACTTTGTACTGGGATGCGGGATCCAGATCGGGATCGTTGGAGAACTCGGAGCGAGGAATATATCCGTCGGACTTGTATCCGATGCTGACACTGATTTCGCCGTCAACAATCTGAATGACGGTGCCCGTCAGAACCTGACCGCCGTGAATTCGGACGATGGTCTTGTTGATCGCCTCTTCGTCAAATACGGCATTTTCCTCGATGTTTGCTGCGTTTGCAGCTGCGTTTTCGGTTGCGGCTTCGCAATTTACATTAGCCTTATCCTGTTCGCTCATTGTGTTGATAACCTCCCTGATAATCGAATCCGGTGTCGATGCACCGGCAACTACGCCTACCATTATATCATTATTTTTAAATATATCAAGAGAAATTTCGCATTCTTTTGCGGCATTGAGGGTATTTCTGCAATTTTTTTCACAAATTTTTCTGAGTTTTTGGGTATTGGAGCTGTGTTTGTCACCTAAAACAAGCATAACATCGCATTTCTTGCTTAATTCCTCTGCCTCCCGCTGCCGTTCGAAGGTTGTGCTGCATATGCTGTTGAACACGCGAATGCGGGGATATTCTCGTTCGATAACGCGCTGCATTGCAGCAAATGTTTCGGAATCAAACGTTGTTTGAACCACAAGGCAGCCGCTCCTGCCTTCAAGCTTTCGAAGCTCCTCCTCACCGCGGATAAAAATCGCCGAATTGCCGCAATGCCCGTTTATACCTATGGTTTCCGGGTGTTCAGGATTGCCTACAATAAAGACCTGCTCACCGCGCTCGTACGCAGCCGAAACAATTCTGTGAATATTCGAAACAAAGGGGCATGTTGCATCTATGAAATTAATGCCTCTTGTTTCAAGCTCTTCATAAATCTTTTTCGGCACTCCGTGGGAGCGAATGATAACGTAATCCCCGCATTGCGCTTCGTTGAGTGCCTCTATCGGCGCAATGCCGGCCTCGCGCAGCCGGTTCACAACATCCCGATTGTGTATCAGTTCGCCAAAGGTGAAAACCTTTGCCGCACTGCCGGATTCGGCAACCTTGGCCGCAGTCTGCTCCGTCAGTTCCACCGCACGGCGCACTCCGAAGCAAAACCCTGCACTTTTTGCAAGAATGATTTTCAATTTCGGTAATCTCCGATTTCTTTATTATTTCGGCTTTCAGTCCCTTGCGGTGCGTTTTTTGCCCTCTGTTTCGCTCCGCATGAGCAGACTCAGTTTTTCCATTTCGTTCTGCATCCTGTTTGTTATTGCATCATTCAGCATTCGCCTGTCGCAATGCTCGGCGATCTCTCCCGGAAGAATGACGTCGCCGACATACAGAAGCGACCGTCCCGACCTGCTTTTTTTCGGATTGATATATACAGGAACGATCGGTGCGCCGGATTTTGCGGCAATAAACGCCGTGCCCTTTTCAAATTCATCCATGCCGTCCGTTGCCGAACGCCTGCCCTCCGGAAATATTCCGAATGCTTTGCCGTCACGCAGGAGCTTCAGCGACTGCCGAATGGATTTCATATCCGCCGTTTTTCGATTTACCGGAAAAACGAAGAGTGACTTAAAAAAAACTCGCCCCACAGGGTTGTCGAAAAGCTCTTTTTTTGCCATGAAATGAATGATTCGCGGTGAACTGACTACCAAAAGCAGCGGATCGTACAACGCTCTGTGGTTCGCAATAAAAATAACGCCGCCCTTAATCCTCAGGTTTTTCTTATTGCCGAATACTTTCGGTCTGTAAATCAGCCAGAGCAGCCATTTAAAAAATATGTATGCGATTATATAAAGCATTCTCAACCTCCGAAAAAAAGCTGCTCAGCATTATCCGATATGCGCCAGCACTGCCGCAACCGCACTTTCAACATTCATTTCGCTTGTGTCGATAACGACTGCATCATCCGCCGGGCGGAGCGGCGCAGCCTCCCGCGTTGAATCCCTTTCATCCCTGCGTTTTATTTCACAAAGAATGTCGTCAAAGTTCCTGCCGTTCAGCTTTCCCGCCGCCGCGTATTCCGTATAGCGGCGCGCTGCGCGAACTTCCGGCTCGGCAGTAACAAAAAACTTATGCGTTGCATCGGGCAGAACATAGGAACATATATCGCGCCCGTCCATAACGACATTGCGAACCCTTGCAAGCGCACGCTGCAATTCCACAAGCTTTTTGCGAACCTCCGGAATCGTGCTTATAACCGAGGCATAATGTGAAACTTCCTCCGTGCGGATGAGCCCGGAAACATCTTCCCCATCCAGAAGAACATGCTGAACGCCGTCAATGTATTCAATGGAAACATTTGTGCCGTCGAGCATCGGAACTACGCGGCGCACGTCGGCAGGGTCAATCCCCATGCGCATTGCCTTGAGTCCGATAGCTCTGTACATTGCGCCCGTGTCAACATAAGTTATTGAAAGTCTTTTTGAGATTTCTTTTGCAATTGTGCTCTTCCCCGCGCCCGCGGGCCCGTCTATCGCAATGCTGATGTTTCCCGTATTTTCCGAATTTGCAAATTCACTTCGTTCCGCAGTCATATATTTTTCTCCGTTTTCAGTGTTTTTAAAGCAATGTTTTGCGTTGGATATGTTTAAAGAGCTTCCGCCGCCGCTCTGCCCGCCGCACAGCCGGTTGACCATGCAATCTGAAGATTGAATCCGCCCGTACAGGCATCAACATCGATGACTTCCCCTGCAAAATACAGCCCGGGCACAATTCGCGACTCCATTGTTGACGGATTAATCTCTTTAATCAGCACACCGCCGCGCGTGATTATCGCTTCTTCAACGGGACGTGCCGCGCGCACCGTCAGCGGCAGGCATTTGAGGGTTCGAACAATTGCCCCCCGCTGTTCACGAGTCAGGTTATCCACCGTGATTTCGGCATCAACACCCGCAACATGCAAAACCGCATCGATAAGCCTTTGCGGAAGCAGATCGCACATTGCATTCTGCACCTGTTTATGCTTGTATTTTTCAAAATCCCGCAGAATGCGGAGATCAAGCTGCTCTGCTGTCAATCCGGGCTTAAGGTCAATTTCAAGCAATGCACCGTTGGGCGAATCCGCAAGATAGCTGCTTGCGCTGAGCACAAGCGGGCCCGAAACACCGAAATGAGTGAACAGCATCTCCCCGAGTTCTTCATAAACGGGCTTGCGCTTTTTTTGTTTCTTCTCGATTTTTGCCGTATTCTCCGCCGCAGAGCAGGCATATCCGCCTTTCTCGGCATTTCCGGATTCATTTGCGGAATATTTCCCGGGAAATGGCTCGCCGGATTTTGTTTTTTTACTCTTTTCGGGTGCATATGCGCGCAGAACAACATTTTTGAGCGAAAGCCCCATCAAATCGCCCGCCCATGCCTCGTTCGCAACAAGCGGTATGAGCGACGGCTTCGGTGCGGCGACGGTGTGACCGAGACTCTCTGCAAAGCTGTAGCCGTCCCCGGTTGAACCCGTCGAAGGATAGCTTGCACCGCCCGTTGCAATGATTACTTTATCGTAATATTTTTTCTGCCCGTTTTCAAAGCAGAGCCGAAACCCTCCGTCCTCCGTCTTTGAAACGCTTGATACCCGTGAATTAAGCACAATGTTCGCTCCGCATCTCACCGCATTGGTCTGCAATGCGCGAATAACATCGCTTGACTTATCGCTTTCGGGAAAATACCTTCCGCCGCGTTCAAGTTTCGTGCGAACGCCGCAGGAGTTTATCAGTTCAATTATGTCGTCGTTAAAAAATCCGTCAAACGCGCTGTAAAGGAACCTGCCGTTATGCGGCACGTTTTTCAGAAATGCATCGATATCGGCAGAATTGGTGATGTTGCACCTGCCCTTTCCCGTAAGAAAGAGTTTTTTGCCCGTTTTTTCGTTTCTGTCGATAATATCGACTCTTGCGCCGCCTTTTGCCGCAAATGCGCCCGCAATAAGCCCTGCCGCGCCCGCTCCGATAACTCCGATTTTCATAATCCGCCCTCTTTATCCCGCATATTAAACCATGGGTTCACTTTTAAACCTGCAAAAAATTGCCGTTTAATAAGTTCTTTCCGCAAATGCCGCGATCTGCTCAAGCCGTTCGTAATCCGTTATATCGTACTTTAGCGGGGTCACGGCGATGAATCCGTCACGAACGAATTTTTCATCCGTCGTGTCATGCTCGGCGCAGCTTGTCAGCTTGTTGCTCGGAGTTTTGTAGCCGATGCTTCCGTTTTCGTCCTTTATTTCGATATAGGCAATCGGATATATCTGCTCTGCAAGATACCCGACCCGTATTCCGCGATATTCATTCGCAGGCAGATAGGGATAGTTCACGTTCAAAAGCCTGTGGCTTTCCGTTAAGCAGCCAAGGAACAGGTCAATATTGCTGCAAAAGTGAACCGCCGCATCATCAAAATAGTCCGTTCCGAGCGTATCTCTTGAAACCGCAACGGCGCGGTAACCGAGCATTGCCGCCTCCTCCGCAGCGGAAACTGTGCCGGAATACAGCACATCCGTGCCAAGGTTCGGAGCCTGATTGATGCCGGAAATCACAATATCCGGCTCAGCGGAAAGGTTGCCGAGTGCAACGCGCACACAATCCGCGGGTGTGCCGTCAACCCAAAATGCGGTTACGGGTTTCAATTCCCGTTCGGAGTTTTTCGCATCATCGTCAAATACCGTAACCTTTTCCGCATGCAGCAGTCTTCTCAAAGTCAACCCGTGCCCGACCGCACTCTGATTTTCCTTCGGTGCGCAAACGAACACATCATGCTCTTTGCGCAGTTCCCGAACCAGCGCGGCAATGCCGGGCGCGGTATATCCGTCATCATTAACAACAAGAATATTCATACTTTTTATCTTTCACACATGTTTTCAGCCGAAGACGCATTATTTCTTCATTATATCTCTTAAGATATCGCGCAAATCCGGATCAACCGGCAAAGAGAATGTTTCCTCGCCGCTCTCCTCATCCTGATGAATCGTGAGCGGCGTCCCTTCGCCGATATCGTACATCTCGCCTTCATCGTCCGCCTCCTCGGGGATATCCCTGCCTTCAATAGAATAAATGCTTCGCATCAGCGATGCCGCGCTGCTGTATTCTTCCGGAAATTCCGACTCGACCGATTTTGTGTGTTTGCCGTTCTCGTTCTTCATCGATTTTTCGGATTCTTCCGATGTTTTGATTTGCTCATCACAGTCATCCGCAGGATCTGCCGTTTCGGGTTTGTCTTCTGCTTCACCCTCCGCACCTGTGTGACTCTCCGGCTCTCCGTTTTCCGTTACGGAGCAGACGGCCTGCTCTTTCGGTTCATCCGTTGTTTCGGGATTTGAATCTTCCGTTTCTTTATGCAGTTCCGTGTTTTCCTGTCCGCAAACATCCGCATCCGGTGCTTCCGAATCCGACACCGCTTCCGCATTATCGCAGGAGCAGCATGTTTTTTCGCGGCCGCACGGAGGCATTGCTTCCGCACCGCCGATGCCCCTTATGCTCTCTGTGCCTTGCTTCGCTTCGTTCAAATCCATTTCGTTCGAATCCGCTGCGTCCGGATTTGTTTCGCTCAGTGAAGTTTCATCGGCATCATCCGCGCATTCACCGCTGTTCTCGGGCTCTGCCGCGGCGGGTGCGTATTTTTCCGCATATCGTGCTTCAACCGCCGTTTCGAAATTCAATTCGGCAAGGGATTCCATTATCTGAGCATATTTCCGTGCCTGTTCAAGCGCAAGCCTTGCCTTTTCGTTCAATGAAAAGTTCAGCTCGTCCACCTGCGCCTGTTTTTCATCAACCGCCGCCTGTGCTTCGTCCATCATCGTTTCGGCATCGGCTTTTGCGCCTGCGATCAACTCCGTTGCCTCGTCAAGGGCGGTGTCCGTAACCTGCTGTGCATCCTTCTGTGCGGCATCGCGAATGCCGGCGGCATCCCGTTTTGCATCCGCAATCAGCTGAGCCGCTTCTTTTTTTGCGCTTTCAAGTGCCGCCTGCGCTTTGTTCAGAATATCCGTTTTGCGCTGCTTCGCTTCGGCATCGATTCTGTCCGCATTTGCATTTGCTTCTTTTAATATGCGTTCACGCGTGTTATGCGCTTCGGTAAGAGCGTTCACAATTGCTTCCTGACGCAGCCTGAAATCGTCCAAGCGGCGTTTGGCGTTGCTCAAATCGAGCTGTGCGCCGTTCAATTCGTTTCTGAACCTGTCGCGTTCGCCGACGGTTTTTGCAAGCTCGCTTTTAACGTTTTCAATTTCAACACCCGCCGCCGCAAGCTGTGCGCGCAGCGCATCGTTTTCCTGCGCAAGTTGGGTGAGCTGCTGCTCCATCGCCTTTGTTTTTTTGCTCATCATTGTGTAGCCCTCCGTTATTATTTCTGTCTCCGTTCGCTTCCGAACGGATAAAACAGCGCAACTCAGCTGAAAAGTCCTTAGAATCCTTTCAAATGAATGAAGTCTGCCCGTTTGAATCCTGCGGCGGAGCATAGCCCATGTGCGAATACCCCGCCGGAAGCAATACCCGCCCGCGCGGCGTACGCGCAATGAAACCGAGCCTCAGCAGATACGGTTCGTAAACATCTTCTAATGTGCCCGCATCTTCTGAAATCGATGCGGCAAGTGTCTCAAGTCCTACCGGTCCTCCCTGGAACTTCTCAATCATTGTGATCAGAATGTTACGATCAATATGATCTAATCCGAATTTATCCACGTCAAGAAGATCCAATGCATAATTTGCTA
>OGQP01000990.1_pt1 | contig 17703 bp, 19 predicted proteins | sample 1553251 | NCBI WGS metagenome assembly OGQP01 (sample SAMEA2580016, study PRJEB22360) | human gut metagenome | biome: human gut; feature: human-associated habitat; material: faeces | place: Denmark | collected 2008/2010 | reverse complement strand
GAGCCGATAATGCAGAATTTCATTGTTGATTCCTTACCTGTCCTGTTTTCAAGAGTGATTTTCCATATACCGTAGCATGTTCCCGCAAAATTCTCCAATGCTTTTCCGGCTTTTTTTACATGTCTTTTGGCGGAAGTATCCAAAAGGCGGGAATGGCAGAGAATTTTTCTGTTTTTTCCATTTCAGGGTCTTGACAATTTTAATATTTTATTGTATAATCTAATATACAATAAATTTAATTTAGTGTCGGAGCCATGATACAGAGTAAAATGAAACGGATTTTTGAGCCTCATGTGACGCTGGAGCCGGATTCTCCGGTGCCGCTGCACCACCAACTGTCCGAAGGGATCATGCGTGAGCTGAGGCAATGCCGCGTTCCGGCAAAAACAGTGGTGCCGTCCATTCTGGCTCTGGCGCAGAGTCTGAACCTGAACCGGGACACGGTGCGCAAGGCGTATGCGGTGCTGGAGGATATGAGCGGAAGCATTGAGATTGCGGCGTTCCCGAGCATTTACCAAAAGTATGCTTCCCTTATCGCAAACGATAAATGCGTTGCGGTCCGCGGCAGGTTCTCCATGCGGGAGGACAGGGACAATTCAATATTGATTGACGAAATTGTTCCGCTGCAAAAGGGTTCAAAAAACGCGGGGGAAAAGCGACTTGCGCTGAATTTTCTTTCCGACGCGCTGCATCTTCGGAATGCGGCTGTTGAACTGCTGCACAGATTTCCCGGAAACACGGAGGTTTTGTTTCGCGATGCGGCAACGGGAAAGGTTTTGCTTGCGCCGCGCCACTGCTGTGTGAACTGTGCGGAGGAGCTGCTGTTTGAACTGAAGCGTATGCTTGGGGAAGAGAATGTAAAAATTGTCCGCAAAAAATAATATTGAGATTAAGGCGAAATAAGCAATTGAGGGGCAAAAGATGAAACGAATCGGAGTTTTAACAAGCGGAGGCGACACTCCGGGCATGAATGCGGCGATACGCGCCGTTTTCAAAACCGGAGTGGATATCGATTTGCAGGTAATGGGTATTTACCACGGCTACAAAGGCCTTATTGAAGGCAGGGTCGGGTACCTTGCCCATGCCGACGTTGAAAGCAAAATGCACAAGGGAGGAACGATACTTCGCACGGCGCGGAGCGAGGAGTTTAAAACGGAGGGCGGAATCGAAAAGGCAATTTCCGTTCTGCGTGCATACGAAATTGAAGGGCTTATCGTCATCGGCGGCGACGGCAGCTTTAAAGGTGCGGATGCTCTCGGCAAGCGCGGCATTCCCGTCATCGGCATTCCGGGAACGATCGATAACGATATGGGGTATACGGATTTTACCATTGGGTTCGATACAGCCGTGAACAATGTTATGAACGAGATTTATAAAATTCGCGACACGATGCGTGCGCATGACAGGGTCGGCGTTATCGAGGTCATGGGAAGAAGATGCGGAGATATTGCACTTTGGGCGGGTGTTGCAGGCGCGGCAGACATCATTCTCGTTCCGGAACGTCCTCTTTCATGGGCGGATGCGGCGAACCGGCTTGCCGCAAACAAACTCCGCGGACAGCTCACAAGCATTGTTATGATCGCCGAAGGCGCGGGCAAAGCGGAGGATTTCTGTGAATACGTTCGAAAATACACCGATGTTGAGATAAAGGCGACGGTGCTTGGCTATATCCAGCGCGGCGGCAACCCGTCCGCGTTCGACAGAGTGCTTGCCGCTAAAATGGGGCAGCGTGCGGTTGAACTGCTTGCGGACGAGGCGAATATGCGCGGAACGGACCGTGCGGGAAGCAGAGCGGCGGAAAATAACGATTTGCGAGAGAACTTCGGATACGCCGTCGGCATAAGGGAAAACCGCATTATCAGCGTTCCGCTTGCGGAAGCAGTTTCAACGCGGGATTGCTTTGATGATAAACTTTATGACCTGAATTCGGTTATGGCAAAATTCTGAGTGCGGCTCAGTGAACGGAAAAGGAAGCAAACAGAAAAATTCATGGATTTAAACAGAAAACGAATGAATGCCGGCATAACCGCCGAGGATAACCGTTCGGAGCTGTCGGCAGGTTCGACGGTGACGCTTGAAATCACGGCGTACGGTTCGGAGGGGCAGGGGATTGCAAGGCATAACGGCATGGCTGTATTCGTGCCGGGCGCAATTTGCGGAGAAACCGTTGAAGCGGAAATAAAAAAAGCCGCACCCTCGTTTGCGGAAGCGAAACTTCAAAAAATCCTTCGGCCGTCGGCAGAAAGGGTAATTCCGCCCTGCCCGCATTATGCCGAATGCGGGGGCTGTGATATTCTTCACATGAGCTATGCGGAGCAGCTCCGCATGAAGCGCGAAACCGTGCGCAGCGCAATGGAGCGTATAGGAGGCTTTCGCGGGATTGAAGTTCTTCCGTGCATCGGCGCGGACAAGCCCGAACATTACAGAAACAAGGCCGTTTTTCAGTTTGCAAATGCCGAAAAGACAAATAAGAAAAACCTTCGGCAGGTTCTTTCGGGCTATTACGAACAAAAAAGCCATAAACTCGTGCCCGTTGAAACATGCATGATTCAGAACGAAGAGGCAATGACGGCGAAAAGAATCGTTGCCGAATGGGCGAATTTGTTCGATATCCGCGCTTTCGATGAAAAACAAAAAAGCGGGACTTTGAGGCAGCTTATGGTGCGCAGAACCGAGGGCGGAACGATGGCTGCGATAGTAACAACAGGCGCGCTTCCGCATTCGGATGAGCTTGTTTCAATGCTGAAACGCGGTCTGCCGTCGATTGCATCCTGTATCCACGGAATCAACCGCAATCCGCGTGATCCCGGTATCGGAAGCAAAACCGAACTGCTGTTCGGCAGCGCGGAACTTGCCGAAACGGTTTGCGGATTGAAATTCAACGTCGGTGCGCACAGCTTTTTGCAGGTGAATCCCGAACAGACGCAAAAGCTGTACCTTGCCGCCGCAAATGCATTGAACCTGACTGCAAACGATGATGTTGCGGATGTTTTTTGCGGGATAGGCACGATTTCCTTGCTTTTGGCTCAACGCGCCCGCTCCGTTCTGGGCATTGAAGCGGTTCCGCCCGCCGTTAAGGATGCCCGTAGGAATGCAAAACTCAACAACATCAAAAACGCGGAATTCATCTGCGAAAATGCCGAAACAGCCCTGCCCCGCCTCGTTGCGGAAGGCAAACGCTTCTCGGCAATTTTGCTCGATCCGCCGCGCCGCGGAGCGGAAAAGCCCGCTCTTGATGCAATTGTAAACAGCGGAGCCGAACGCATCGCATATGTCTCCTGCAACCCCGCAACGCTTGCCCGCGACTGCAAAATACTCGCCGCCGCAGGCTATTACCCGATGTCGGTTCAGCCCGTGGATATGTTTCCGATGACACATCATGTGGAGACGGTTGTCCTCTTGTCACGGGAAGCCGCTGCTGCGGGACTGAATTAAGCAAACTGCATTATTGCATATCAAGGCATACATGCAGCATTAAGGAAAGAGGAAAGCAATGATTTACTGGATAAACGGTGCATACGGCGTCGGAAAATCGACTGTTGCGGAGCAGCTCAGGGCGAAGCTGCCGAAAGCGCACATATTTGATGCGGAGGAGGTCGGAAATGCTGTCAGGGACAATTATCCCGAGGAATGCAAACACAGCATTATTTTTGAGGGGTACCCGCTTTGGAGGGAGCTGAACTGCAAACTGTTGAAGGATATAAGCAGCAAATACGATGGAGACATTATTGTGCCGATGACGCTTGTGTTTGATGTTTCGTATACGGAAATCATCCAGCGGCTGACGGACGGCGGCATTTCGGTCGGGTATGTTATTCTTGACGGCGATCGGCAGACAATTCACGACAGGATAATTAAGCGCGGAGAGGATGAGGAGTGCTGGTGCATGAACAATATCCAAACATGCCTTGATGCGCAATGCGGGGATATGCGTGCCGAGCACATAAACACCGTCGGAAGAACGCCGGGCGAAATCGCGGATGAAATAATTGAACGCTTCAAAAAGCTTTGAGAAAATCCGCAGATTTCGTGTTTATAACATCGAATAAGGGTTGAGGATATCGGCAAATGATTGAAAAACAATTCACGGCACTGCTGCGCAGTTTTGTGCAGGATACTGCGCCGAAAACGGAAGAACCGTGGAACATGGCGGAATTGCAGCGGGCGGCGGCACAGCAGAACATGCTGCCTGTGTTGGCGTATGAAAACAAGCGTTGGAGGCTCTCGAAGGATTCGGAAGTTTGCCGCCGACTGGACGGTTTTTTGTACGGTGCGATTGTCGGCAACCTGAACCGCCGCGTAGACTTTGAAACTTTATCAAAAGAATTTACGATTCGGGGTATTGCACATATGCCTGTTAAAGGCTATTATCTCCGAAAGCTTTATCCCGTTCCGGAGCTGCGCACGTTTGGGGATATTGACCTGCTTATTCATCGGGAAGACAGGCAAAAGGTACACGAGCTGATGCTTTCGCTGGGCTATTCGGTGAAACAAAACTGGGAGCCGACTTATTCCTACATTAAAGGTGCGGAATATTATGAAATCCACACGAATTTAATGGACGGCAATCTGGATAACAGAGCCGATTTAAAAGCATATTTCGATGCCGCATGGCGGTATGCGGAACCGGATGACGGGCTGCGGTACAGACCTGCTTCGGATTTTCATTTTATTTATACGGTGTGCCATCTTGCAAAGCATCTGTACGGCGGCGGAGCGGGGCTGCGGATGTATTTGGATATTGCCCTGTATATGAAGAATGAGAGCGCGCGGCTGAACATGGAAAACATTGAGCGGGAGATGGCAGCTTTGCAGCTGACCGGGTTTTTTCATACGCTGATGAATGCATGCAGCGCATGGTTCGGCACGGAATGCGGCTGCTCACTTCCGCCGCCGGACGAAGCGGCGATCAAAAAGCTTCTCTGCTATACTCTGGATTCGGATCTGTTCGGCCATTCCCGTGACCATGCAGTGATAGAGCTGCGCAATTCGAAATCGAAGAAGACTGCAAAGGGCAAATTGATACGCAATATGCTTTTTCCGCCTGCGGGGCAAATCGAATCGCGCTATACCTTTCTTCAGGGCCGGCATTGGCTGCTGCCGCTGGCGTGGATCGTGCGTGCGGTGTCGAATTTGCGGCTGATTCCAAACAGACTGCGCAGCATGAAATCCGTTGCAGAAACCGATATCGACCGCGTGGAAACGTATGACGGGTTTATGCGCCGAATCGGACTTTGAAAAATGCACGCATCGGAGCGGAAAAAGCAATGCGGATTGAAACAAAAATCTGTTCGGCTTTAATCGGCTTTATCTGAAAAGTTAAAAAAACGAACAAAAATTGACCGCCGATAGATTCGGCGGTCTTTTTATGAAATTCGTAAAATTCTGCTGTTGTGATTATTCGGCAGTCATGGCCGAACCGAGCTGTTCGCCGCTGATTGTCATTTCATTGATGGCAGAGTTCCAAGCCTCGAAAGATTCGGCATCATAAAGCTGTGCGGTGAACATTGTCAGCATATCGCCGGAATAGATGTAGCATGCAATGACGTATGCACGAACATCTTCAACATCAACGGTTGTTTTGTAGTAAATAACCGGGTGATCACCGACGGTCAGTTTATAACATTTGTCGTCGGAAACGGTTCCGCCGAAAGCTTCTTTGAAATAAGCTTCAATTTCTTCAACAGACTGACTGAAATTGATTGCGGCGTCATCGCCGATGGGTGCGTTCATGTAAATGACTGCATTCTGTGAATTTTCATCCACGCTGCTGGCAAAAGCAGCGATTCCGCCGATGTCCATAAGCATGTAGCCTTCGGGTGCGGTCAGCTTGATGAAGTCGGTTGTGAATTCGCGGGTGGCTTGGTTGTAATTGTAACTGTCGGCAGGTTCCGCAGTGGGTTCTTCCGTGGGCTCCGCAGTGGGTTCCGCTGTAGGTTCCGCGGTGGGCGTCGCGGGAACTTCTGTGGCGGGCGCGGGAGTAGGTTCTTTCTTGTTTCCGCCGCATGCCGCAAAGCTGAGCAGCATCAGTGCAGCAAGGATAATCGCCGTAATTTTTTTCATTGTGAGCTCTCCTCTGATTTTTTAATTTTACACAACATGATACAGACGGGTGCAGTGAGCAGCCGCGCCATTAGCTGTGCGTGACCTGATTATTATACCACGCCGAACAAATATGCGCAATACGGAAAACAGAAAATATACATATCAAGGGTCTTTTTGCAAAGCAATGATGAAAACAGCAAACAGGACCATCCTTCGGGAGCTGCCCTGTTTTTGTTTTGAGGTTTGTGCAGCTTCCGAAAAACAATTGTGCAGGCTTAATCGAAAAATTATTGCCTGTCGATTCCTGCCTGTTTAAAAAAAATAACCGAATACGCAAGAAAGCAGACAAGATCGCTTAAGGCCGAAAAAAATCTTGTGTGATAAACAAAAACACTGTAAAAAAGAATGCCCGTTTCCGCAAACAAAAATACCGCCGGCATTGTACGGAGCAGTTTTCCCCATATCGTGTTTTTTCTGCCGGACCATAGGATTATTCCCAACACGGCACATACAAAAGCGGGCGGAACGCTGTATAGCAGCCAGCCTCCGATATGATTCGGTAGCAGTTTGGATAATGACTCCTGCTGCATCGCTCCGCTGCGGTAGAGTCGGAAGGATTGGTGTACGGTCGTAATAAGGAACATCAGGAATATGTAAATTCCCGCATTGATTGCCGCACATTTTCTGTTCTCGCTGAATAAAACAATCAACGAAGCCGAAAACATCCAGAAGCCGAATGTGCTCGAACTCCAATAATAAAACGACCAGAAACCGTTGTCAGGCACTTCAATGAAAAACACAACGGAGAATCCTGCAAGCAAACCTAAAGCAACAACAAAAAAATAAGATTTAAGTTTGTCTCGGAATAAAACTTTCAAGTGAGTTCTCCTCTGCATTTTATTTATTGGCTGAAGCATATCAAATTGTGACTGCGTATCGCCGTTTCAATCCTTCCGCCGCTCGGAACGGCAGAAAACACAGCGACCGCAATCACAGCGAAAATCCGTGCAGAAAAAGGCATTCGGCATAAGATTTCGGGAAAAGAAATTTAATGTGCGTAAATGTCATTGATTCGGGTCACGCAATTCAATTCTGTATCCCATTTTGACAATCAGCTTCAAGGTTTCAAGCGCGGTGTTCCTGTCATATTCCTTCTCGCTTTCCGCAAGCTCGTCATACGGAACGAGCAGGGGTGTTGTTTTTAAATCGTTGTCCTTCTTTTCACCGTAAGTCCAGCCTTCGGCAATTCTGCCTGCGGCCCACACTTCATGAACGTTTTCGGCAATTTTTTCCGTAAGAGCAAGCAGCTCCGCAGGAAGGACAACATCGCTTGTGTCGATGGGTTTGGGTTCGTACATATTGTAAATAACCTCCGGGTTCATTGTTATAAGTCTGACGGTATGCGCCGAGCAGCGTATGCATTCAGCTTTGCCCGTTCGCAAGCTTATTTATGAGATTGCCCGCAACCTGGACAAGAGTGTCGGGCAAACTGTTTTTTGCTGCGTAAAGTATATCACGAAAAGAACAGAATTCAAAACAAATTTTCTGCGTTTAAATCTTTTGCGAAAACTTTACGGTTTACGGGCGGTTTTTATGTTTAATATATAAAATCAACGGTGCATATGCAGAGATATGCATGAGAAATATGAATGTACATATATTTTAGCGTTCAAATTTAAACATGTCAACCGTTTTTTTAAACAAAGTTGAGTCCGGTATGAATAATGCTTATCGTCCGCCGCAATTCTTCTGTCGTGAAAAAGGCAGATTTTCCGCCGCATTTCGACTTGAAACTCGGATATATTTATTGTAAAATAATATTGCCGAATTGCAGCAACGATTTTTTTCGGTGTGCGGAGCGAATATGCGGCACGGGGAACGGGCAGGCACGGTTATGGGTTAAGATTTTGCAGCTTCCGCTGTTTTGCAAAGTTGTTTCGCAGGAGCATCCGCAGAATGAAAAAAACGGGAGGAACGAAAAAATGGGGAGAACATCGAACAAGGATAATAAAACTCAATATCAAATTTGCCGTGAAAACATGGGCTATTCGCGGGAAAAGGCGAGCGAAGTGCTGGGCTGGATTTCGGCGGATCGCATTGAACGAATTGAAAACGGGGGATTTGTGCCGCGTTCGGACGAAGTGCTTGAAATGTCCCGCGGGTACAGAAACCCGAATCTGTGCAATTATTACTGTGCGCACGAGTGTCCCATCGGGCAGCAATATGTCCCGGAGATAAAGGTCAAGGATCTGTCTCGAATTGTGCTTGAAATGCTTGCATCGCTCAACGCAATGCAGAAAAAGCAGGAACGGCTGATTGAGATAACGGCGGACGGACAAATTTCGGAAGATGAAATGATTGATTTTACGGGTATTCAGGCCGAATTGGAAAAGATATCCGTAACGGTTGAAACGCTTCAATTCTGGTTTGAGCAAATGGTTGCCGACGGAGAAATCAAACTTCAGAAAAACTATTGCGAAGCGGAAAGATAGCACGGGCTGCACAGGTGCAGATTAAACCTGAAAACGTCGATTTATGCATTTAATCGGCGTTTTTTGCATTTTTTAGGGAAAACGGCAGGGTTATTTCGCAGTTTTTGCCCTTTTTCCGAAGGATGAACTGCATTATAATTCAGTCATACAAAAAAACAACAGCCGAAAGGAGATTTAAAATGACTGTTAAACAAAGGGTTATTGCCTCGCTTCTCGTCGAAAAAGCGGCGGAGAACAGAGAACTTGCGTACAAGGTCGGACTTATCTGCCGGTTGAAGCCAACCGAGGCAATGCGGAAAATTTCGGAAATGAAGGTAGGCGAAGAAGAATGAAGATCATCGGAAAAATTCTTTTGGGTATTGTCAGCGTTATTGCGGCACTTTACTTTATTGTATTCATCACAGCGTGGCTGTAAGAGGAGGATGCGGGCATGAAGAAATTTTTAAAGGTTTTGGGTGGGATTTTTGCCGTGTTGCTGGTGACGGCAGTTGCGTTCGGATTCGGATACTTTTTAGGAAATCGTTCGAACGGCGGAAAAGCGGAAGTTGTTCCCGCAAGCAGCAGCGGCATCGATCTGAAGCTTCCGGGTGAAGTTGAAAAATCCATCATCACTGTGGATGAAGTTGAGGCGAAGATTCTTGAAATCGGTGAGCTTGCAACATGCGAAGCAACATGCGAAGGAGATTACACCGTGACCCGGGGGAAGGATTTTACCCGCTATTTTGTGGACAAGATTCCCATTCCGGGTTCAACGAACCATGTTGAATTGACCTGCACGGGCATAGTTAAAGCGGGCTATTCGCTTGAGGACATTGCCGTTCGGGTGGATAATGAAAGCATGAAGATCTATGTCGCTTTGCCTCAGGCGAAAATCATGAGCAATCAGCTGATTTGGGACAGCGTTGTATGCAATGAACAGAACAGTATGCTGAATCCGATCGATTTTGAGCAATATCAAACGCTGATTTCGGAGATTGAATCGGAAGGACTTGAGGAGGTTCAGAAGAAAGGTTTTTTTGACACCGTTGAATCGAATGCAAAAAAACTTATCGGAAACTTTCTCGGCTGCTTTGCGGACTATACGGTTGAATTTATTTAAAACTGCGAAAGAGTTTGAACCAATGCTGACTGTTGCTCCTGTTCAAAACGTCAATTTCTCCTTATCAAACATATAGATTTACTCCAAAAATATAATGATTTTACTCCAAGAACAAAACCGCCTCCGAAAAGGGAAGCGGTTTTGTTCCTGCTTGAAGCTCAATAAAAAGCCTTTGCCGTTCGGTTAAAAGCCTGCTGTATCAATCCGAATCTCTTGCCGCGGCGGGTGCGGAAAGAATCTCATTCCAGATAATGCCCTGGGTAACTGCGGGCTGAGCCGAGATGGCTTTAAGCAGCCTGTCCGCTCCGCTCTGCACTTTTTTTGTGCCTTCAACCGGTTGTTTTTGCTCATATGCGGGATCGTCATCGGGTCGGACTGCCGTGCCGCAGTTTTCTTTGCAGTTTGGCTTGCTGCGGTTTTTTTGCCGGAGGATGCATTGCTGCGCATGTTTCCGCCGCCGGTTCCGTACGGGGAGCGCGGAGCGCGAACTTCGCCCTCATGAGCACCTTCGTGAATGCTGCCGCCGGTGCAGTTTGCCGTGCCGCAATAGGAGTCGGATGCACTGTATGCTCTGCCCTCGGTTCGGTTCTGTGCGGCAGGCTTCGGTTTCCCCTGCGCAAAACCCGTTCCGAAGGCGAATTCGTCCGATTCGTTTTCGGCAAACCGATTCGCAGCACCGTTTTCGGCGGTTTCGGGCTGCTTTTTCTTGCTTGACGCAAGAATTCTGAGAACAAAGAAGCCGATTGCCGCAATGAATATCAACAGCTGCATGGCTGCCTCCTTTCGATACGTTAGGATTCTGTTTGTTTGATTCCGTAAACTGATTTTCGTTAAATCGATTGCCGACCGTTTCCGCGACTGTTTATTTAACGTCGGCGGAACCTGCGGTGGTTTTTCCGATGGATTCGCGCATTTCGGTGTCGGCGGCAAGATTCTTCATTTTATAGTAATCCATGATGCCGAGATTGCCGCTGCGGAACGCTTCAGCCATTGCAAGGGGAACCTGGGCTTCGGCCTCGATAACGCGGGCGCGCATACCTGCAACCTCCGCCTTGTTCTCCTGCTCCTGTGCAACCGCCATTGCGCGGCGTTCCTCTGCTTTTGCCTGTGCAATGCGCTTATCGGCTTCCGCCTGGTCGATCTGAAGCTTTGCGCCGACGTTCACGCCGACATCAACATCCGCAATATCAATGGAGAGTATTTCAAATGCCGTGCCGCTGTCCAAACCCTTGTTCAAAACGGTCTGAGAGATGGAGTCGGGGTTTTCAAGAACATCCTTGTGGCTGACGGAAGAACCGATGGTGGTAACAATGCCTTCGCCGACGCGGGCAATGATCGTTTCTTCGCCTGCACCGCCGACAAGACGGTCGATATTGACGCGAACGGTGACTTTTGCCTTTGCGCGGAGCTCAATGCCGTCCTTTGCAATTGCGGCGATAACGGGTGTTTCGATAACTTTGGGACTGACGCTCATTTGAACTGCGGTCAGAACATCCCTGCCCGCAAGGTCAATTGCGCATGCCTTTTCAAAATCAAGTGCGATGCCCGCACGCTGGGAGGCGATGAGCGCATTCACAACGCGGTCAACATTGCCGCCCGCAAGGTAATGCGCTTCCATCTTGTTCAGATTTAAATCAAGCCCTGCCTTTGTTGCTTTGATGAGCGGTTCAACAATGCGATGCGGGTTTACTTTGCGGATACGCATACCGACAAGCTGAAAAAGCCCGACATGAACCCCCGATGCTCCTGCCGAAATCGCAAGCCCGACGGGGAAGAAGGAGAAGAAGAATATCAGCAGGATGACTGCGCCGATTATGATGCCGATGATTGCGCCGACAGACATGCCGGCTGCGGGGGCATCGGCGGAAACCAAAGAGTTTTCGAATTGAATAAGGTTCAGTGCGTTCATTTTTGTATTTTCCTTTCAAATAAATACTGTTCAAATACTGTTCCGGAATATATGGCTGCGATGCGATACCGTTTGCGGCATCGGCGGCAGCCCTTTCCGGCTCAGCGCAAAGCTAAGGCGATAAGATACAGCAGTGCGATGAATGCAGGTACGCCGATAAGAAGAAAGATCCAGTCCCGCTTGCGCCGCCTGTTCAGCTCTTTGCTGCTCATTTCGGTGTTGTATGCATTTTTGCTTGCCGCTTCAATATCCGATGCGTCATAAAACTGAGAATAGAAAAACGGCCGCTTGTTCTCTTTTTTGTCGTCAATAGGTTTCTTTTTCATTGAGTGTGGATAAAACTCCGCTCCGGAGTCAAGGTCGATGAATCATTCCGCTTCGTTCGGGCATCGAACGCTGATGCGCAGACCTTCAACGGCACAAACAACAATCGGTTCATCTTTTGCAATGAATTCACCGTCGGCAAGCACATCGTAACGTTTTCCGTTGATAAGTGCAGCACCGCTCGGCCGCAGCGCAGTGAGCGCAATCCCCTGTTTGCCGATGAGCTCGGCTGATTCGGCGGTCACGCGGTCGGTCGCTTCCGCTGCAATGCTTTCGTTAAGCACAATGCGGGAGTTTTTTGCTGTTTTCCGTTTGCCGAAAACAACTTTGAATATTATGACCGCTGCGATGCTGAGAATTACAACAAGTATTGCAACCGAGAACAGCGCGGATATTGGGTCGTTCGAACCTATGATAAGCCCTGCAATCACGGCTGCCGCGCCCGATATGCCTGCAATGCCGAATCCCGGGATCAGCATTTCGACGATTATCAAAGCCGCGCCGATAAGCACGAGTATCAGCCCGCCGAGGTTCCAGCCTTCAAGCCAACGGCTGAAAAAATCTCCGCCGGACAGCAGAAGCATTGTGTTCAGCAGCATATTTCTTCCTCTCTTTCATGTAATGAATGGCGTAAAGGGTCGTTTGCTTTAAAAATCAGCTGCCGCGCATGAAAAGCTTCACATACCCTTTCACAGCTATATTATACAACGCAGAGGCCTCGGTATTCAATAGGTTTGCGCGAATTTAAATGTAATAATCTTGTAAAGAACCGCATAACAATGTGACATGAACATGAAGAAAACGATCGGAATGCTGCTTGCGGCGGGAATTGTCGGCTTATCGACCGCAGTTCTTTCCGCCGTGTCCGTCGGGGGACGAGTCCCGGCACCGCGTACGGCAGGCAGCGTGAATGCGGGCCTTGATCTGATGCCCGACATTGTGAGCGGTTTGAATCTTCTCGCAGGCGAAAAGTATGAAACGATACCTTCGGCAAACGGAATCGGAGTTTGGAACGGTGAGGAGGTCGTTCCGATGGATACGGAGGACTACATCATTCATGTCACTGCGGCGGAGATGCCCGCAACGTATGAAAAGGAAGCATTGAAAGCGCAGGCTGTTGCGGCCCGAACCTTTGCAATGAAGCACCTGACGGGTGAGCTTCGCTGCAAAAGCGGACATACCATCTGCACGGACTATGCCTGCTGCCAAGCTTTTCTGACCACGGAACAGCTGCGGGAACGCTGGGGCAGCTCGTTTGAAAACTATTATGCACGCATTGAAGCCGCCGTGCATGAAACGGAAGGGCTTGTTCTGACAAGCGGCGGAGAACTGGTGACTGCATTGTATCATTCTTCCTCCGGCGGACGAACGGAAAACTGCGAGGCTGTATTCGCTGTTGCTCTGCCCTATCTTGTTTCGGTTGAGAGCGGCGGGGAAGAGGATTCACCGGAGTTTACTTCGGAAAAATGCTACACGACCGCTGAATTTATCAGCAAAGTGAATTCGGCTTTTCCCGATGCGCAAATGTCCGACCCCGCAAAGGATGTTGATGTTTGGCAACGCACGGAGAGCGGGCGAATTCAGCTGATTCGTTTGGGCGGCACCGTTGTTACCGGGCAGCAGCTCAGGAACGCACTTAAACTCCGCAGTACGAACGTCAAGTTTTCAATCACGCAGTCGAATGTTAAAATCACCTGCTTCGGCTTTGGGCACGGCGTCGGCATGAGCCAGTGCGGCGCAAATGCAATGGCAAAAAACGGCAGCAGTTTCGATGAAATTTTGCAGCATTACTATACCGGAGTGGACATAGAACGGTTTGAAGTTGACAGCGGGGAACTGTGTCTGCTTCCGGAGCAGACGAATGAATAGAACAGAAGCACCGAATCGCAGGGTTCGGTGCTTAAATTTTGAAAAACACTCCTCAATTGGGTATTTTCGAATCATTTGATTGACATTCCGAATTGTATATGCTATTATAACTTCAGGAAGAGAATTAGGAATTAGAAATTAGGAAGGAGGAATTAGGAATGAAGACAAAAAGGGTTTGGATATTCATAATCATATTTGCGGTGCTCGCTGCTGCCGTTTTGGCTGTACCGATCCCGAAGGCGGCACTCGACGACGGCGGAACGCGGGAATATGCGGCGATGACATACCGCATTGTTAAATGGAAAAAGTTTTACGCCGGCGGAACATACGAAAAAACAAAGGTTTATTTCGGAAAGGATCTTAAAAAAACGCTTGATGAGCTTTGGGCAGAGGAAGAAGCGGGCATTGAGCATGTTTTTGATGCGGAAATTACGGAGATTAACGGAAGCGCTGTTACGGTTCGTCCCGCTGCGGGCACGGCGGAAGCCGCAAGCAGCGATAAAATTCAATTCGGCACAGGCAATCTTGAACGGATCGGATTTAATGTCGGGACGGTTGTGCAGGTGACGTATAAGGGCGGCATAAGAGAAACTTATCCCGCACAGATAAACGCAATAAGCTGGAAAAATGCGGACGACTTGAGGAACAGAGACTTTGATGGGGAATGGCTGAACAAATCAACGGCCGAAAAAACCGAAAAGGATTCGACCGGCCACATAATAATTACGAAAATATATGCGGATTGTTTCTTTGCAAGCCCCGTTATCCCATCGCCCTACGAACTGAAGCTTAACGGCAGGCTTTCGGATGAATACTGCGTCGGCGATCATGTTATATGCAAGGTGGAAAACTACTGTGCGGACAGCGAAGCCGAGCGTCACGAAGCGGATGTTCTGTCCGTTGAGCCGAGCGATTGGGCACCCGATCCGTATGTTGCCTACAAGCCCGTTGTTTACCTCTATCCCGAAGCGGAAACGGATGTTTATGTGAATCTTGAGCTTGACGGTGCGCTGACATGCACATATCCGAAATACAAAAACGGGTGGCGCGTGAAAGCTTCCCCAAACGGAGTGCTGACCGATGAAAACGGCACGGAATACAATTACCTCTATTGGGAGGGGGAAACGAATGTGCGGTTTGATTTTTCAAAGGGCTTCTGCGTAAAGGGCGGCGATACGGCTGCATTCCTTGAAACTGCGCTTGAAAAATTGGGCCTCAATCGACGGGAGGCAAACGAATTCATCGTCTTCTGGCTGCCGCTTATGGAACAGAATCCATACAATGTGATTTCATTCCAAGCCGATTGCTGCACACAGGCTGCAAAGCTTGAAGTTGAGCCTGCGCCCGATACCGTGATTCGTGTTTTCATGGCGTGGCAGAAATCCGATGCATTTGTTGACATTGCAGAGCAGTCGCTGACCGCACCCGAACGCCGCGGTTTTACCGTTGTTGAGTGGGGCGGGACGGAGATAAGCACAGGAGGCATAAACTGAATGACAGAAATAAGATTGATTGACGCGCAGCATTCGAAGGACATAAATCTTCCGAATGAGCCGTTTAAACTGTTCGGGCGGCTGATTCCGAAATATTCGGACGGAAAATGGAGTTGGGAAACGGAGCTTTTTGCACCGGAGAACGCTTCTGAAATGCGCTTTCCTGACGAAAATTATGATTTCGAACAAATGAGTGAAAACTCCACTTTTATCGGCGCGTATGACGGTGAATGCGATGATGAGAGCATTCGCGGCGCGGCAGGCGGTGCCGATGCGGAAAACTGTATCGGACTTGCGATAATGCAGGAAGGCTTCTTTAAGTATATGTACCTCTATGACCTGAAGGTCAGCGCGGCGGCACGGGGCCGCGGCATCGGAATGAAGCTTATCGAACGCGCGAAAGAGCTTGCGCGGGGAAAGGGGTATCGCGGGATTTACGTCATTGCACAGGACAATAATCTCGGTGCATGTCTTTTTTACCTGAAATGCGGGTTCCGCATCGGCGGATTTGACACGGAAGTCTATCGCGGCACGGTGCAGGAAGGCAAGAGCGATATTATCTTTTACCTTGACTGCTGAGCCGAACCGCACGTCAATATAACGGCGCAAACACAGCAGACACAAAAACGCTGCACCCGAAAAAGGATGCAGCGTGTTTTGTTATTCAATCGGATTCAGTCTAAGCGCAAAACAAAATCAGGCGCGGAATCCGAATTGCCGAACGGCAGGGCAAAGCTTATCTGCCTGCGGTTGCGACCATAACGGCCTTGATGGTGTGCATGCGGTTTTCGGCTTCGTCGAATACCTTGGAGCAGGGAGCGCGGAAGACTTCGTCGGTAACTTCCTGTTCTGCAACGCCGTACTTTTCGTAAATCTCTCTGCCGACGGAGGTTTCAAGATCGTGGAAGCTGGGCAGGCAGTGGAGGAAGATGCAGTCGGGGTTATGGGTCATGTTCATCATGTCCATGGTTACGCGGTAGGGGGTGAGGAGCTTGATGCGCTCTTCGAACTGAGCCTCTTCGCCCATGGAAACCCAAACGTCGGTGTAGATAGCGTCCGCACCGTCAACAGCGGCGATATCTTCGGAGAATTCGATCTTTGCGCCGGTAGTCTTTGCAAGCTCGCGCATTTCTTCAACAAGATGATCCTCGGGGAAGAGAGCCTTGGGAGCGATGCCGACAAAGTGCATACCGAGTTTTGCGGAGATGATCATGAGGGAGTTGCCCATGTTGTTGCGTGCATCACCGACATAAACGAGCTTGACCTTGTTGAGGGGCTTGGCGATGTTTTCCATGATGGTGAGGCAGTCTGCAAGAACCTGAGTGGGATGATACAGGTCGGTGAGGCCGTTCCATACGGGAACGCCCGAATGCTTTGCGAGCAGCTCAACGGTCTCCTGCTTGAAGCCGCGGAATTCAATGCCGTCATAGAAACGGCCGAGAACCTTTGCGGTGTCCTCAAGGGATTCCTTTTTGCCCATCTGGCTGTTGGAAAGGAAGGTTACATGTGCGCCTTCGTCAAGCGCGGCAACCTCGAATGCGCAGCGGGTGCGGGTGGAAGTTTTTTCGAAAAGAAGAACGATGTTCTTGCCTGCAAGCAGATCACCGGGAATGCCGGCACGCTTTTTTGCCTTAAGGTCGGCGGCAAGGTTGAGAAGATAACGGATTTCATCGGGAGTGAAATCCTTGAGGGTAAGCAGGGAACGCCCTTTAAGATTAACAGGCATGGTAAATCTCCTTTGTGTTTGTTTCGCGCAGGCCGATCGTCAAACCGACGAAGAAACCCGCGCAATTTCTGACATTTAAATTATAGCATATCGAAACGGGATTGAAAAGAGAAAAAAACCTTTGAAAAATTATATTATCAAAACAAAATGCAGCCGCCTGTGCGTATGAAAGCGAACGCAGTGCGGCTGTGCGGAACAAAATCGGGAGTTTAAGCAAGGCGGGAAGCAAACGCGGCCGAACGGAACGGGTTGAGGAATGCTGCATGATGAGACAAATAAAAAGATGATAATATATTGCAAAAATAAAATAAAAACAGGCTCGGATGTGCGAATTCGGGCTTGACAAAACGGGGGCATTGCGGCTATAATAACTAATTGTGACACTATGGGGTTTTCTTCGGAAATCTGCCGAGCGAAACTTTTTTCGCCGAAAATGCTCCTTTGAGCATGGGTCGGATAGATTGCGATATTCCCTTGTAAATAAGCAAGAAAGAGGTACTGTACACTATGAAGATGACTTTTCAGCCCAAAGTTAGGCAGAGGAAAAAGGTTCACGGTTTCCGCAAGCGCATGAGCACCGCCAACGGCCGCAACGTGCTCGCACGCAGGCGCAGCAAGGGCAGGAAGAAACTGTCTGCATAAGCCTTTTCTATGATTTGCGCCGTGTTTTTGCCCAATGCGGGGGATTGAACTTCCGATTTTAAGCGAAACATGCGCGAATGCGGGACTTGCTTTTCGGCAGGCTC
>OGQP01000988.1_pt1 | contig 17735 bp, 14 predicted proteins | sample 1553251 | NCBI WGS metagenome assembly OGQP01 (sample SAMEA2580016, study PRJEB22360) | human gut metagenome | biome: human gut; feature: human-associated habitat; material: faeces | place: Denmark | collected 2008/2010 | reverse complement strand
GTGGCACGCGAGCTGGGTTCAGAACGTCGTGAGACAGTTCGGTCTCTATCTGTTGTGGGCGCGGGAGATTTGCGGGGATCCGACACTAGTACGAGAGGACCGTGTTGGACCGACCTCCGGTGAGCCGGTTGTACCGCCAGGTGCACGGCCGGGTAGCCGCGTCGGGGACGGATAAGTGCTGAAAGCATCTAAGCACGAAGCCAACCTCAAGATAAGATCTCCATACAGGGCCGTCGAAGACGACGACGTCGATAGGCTGCAGGTGTAAAGTCAGTGATGGCAAAGCCGAGCAGTACTAATTGCCCGAAAGCTTTCATAGCCGCCGGCTTCCCGCAAGGGGAGTCAGGCGGGGACAAGAAAATACAGACTCGACAGTGAGTTTGCTTCCGATCAATGATTTTTTAAGCACAACGTCCTAGGGACGCCGCGGAGGCGGCGCAAGAGTCCCTGAGACGTATAAAAGAAAAAGTAAGGCGGTCATAGCGCGGGGGTTCCACCCCTCCCCATTCCGAACAGGGAAGTTAAGCCCCGCCACGCCGATGGTACTGGTAACCCGGGAGAGTAGGTAGCCGCCCCCTTACGAAGCGCCCCTTGGAGCAATCCGAGGGGCGTTTTCTTTGTAACCATACGCGAACCTCTCTACAACCGCTCTTCGGCGGTAGTAGCGTGTGCCGCCGGTGTCACGGGGTAGGCAAGCCAACCCCGTGCTAACATATGAAACCGCTCTTCGGCGGTTTTTTGCGATGCACCGCGCCGTTGGCGCATACCGATGGATGGCGGTTTTTATCAATGGGGGATGGCAATTCGATGACGAAGGCAACCGCCGAAGGACGGTTGTATAATCATAGCCCCAGGTTGGCTAGCCTACCTGGGGTCAGGGAGCGGAAGAAGAATCTACCGCCGAAGAGCGGTTGCATAAATCACGGAAAATATTTTAGCGAGTTGAGTCAGCCGTCCGGCCACAAGTAGTGGCGAACCTCCGGCACGCGAGATGAGAAGGATGTGCAGAATCCCGGCACGCATCCGCTTCGCTCCGCGTACCGGGTTATGGAAGAGTGTCGTCGCTCCGCGACGATGTTCGGCGTGGCGATGGTTCTCGGCGTTTCTACAACCGCACTTCGGCGGTAGTTGCGCATGCCACCGGTGTCACGGGGTAGGCGAGCCAACCCCGTGCTAACATATTAAACCGTACTTCGGCAGTTTTTTCTCGGTGAATGTCGCCTTTCAGCTACAAAGAATCCCGCGAGTAATTTTCGATTTTCGTGAAATAGTGATAAATATGCGAACAGAGACGGAATATATGATATATATCATTTGTAGATGAGCCCCTATGCTATATATTTGTGCCAAAATTGTCGATTGGAAGCGGGAAAATGGCGAAAATGGAGGAAAAAACGAATTTTTTGGAAAAAAGTTGCCGGAAAATTTGTGGATTCAAAAAATAGTCGTACCTTTGCAACGCTTTCGGAAACAAACGGGTGTTTAGCTCAGCTGGTTCAGAGCATCTGCCTTACAAGCAGAGGGTCGGCGGTTCGAATCCGTCAACACCCACACAGAGGAATCGACAGAAAAGTCGGTTCCTTTTTTTGTTTATCTACTAAACTATTTTATACTCGCGATGAGACCCAACTCAATCAAGACAATCCTAATGGCGGCGTCAGTGGCTCTGGCGTCGACAGCCGTGGCTCAGACCACCACGCTGACCCTTGACGATGCTGTGCGTATAGCCCTATCCGACAACCCGACGGTGAAGGTTGCCGACAGTGAAATCACCAAGCAGGAGTATGCCAAGAAAGGCACGCTCGCCAACCTTATGCCAACCCTCGACTTCTCAGCTGGCTACAACCGCACGTTGAAGAAGCAAGTGATGTATATGGGCGACATGAAAGGATTCGGTGGCGGCTCTTCGGAAGGCACGGAGGGAGCGGAAGGCACGGAAGCCGCGTCGGCGATGCGCGACGGCATCAAGGTGGGTATGGACAATACGTGGTCGGCAGGCTTCGCGCTCTCGTTGCCCCTTGTCAACGCCCAACTGTGGAAACAGCTGAGCATCTCTGCCGACGATGTTGAGCTTGCGGTGGAAAAGTCGCGACAGTCGCGCATCTCCATGGTGTCGCAGGTGAAGCAGGCATACTATGCCGTGATGCTCGCCGAGGCAAGCCGCGACGCACTCAAGGAAAACTATGACAACGCAAAGAAGAAATATGACGACATCAACCAGAAATACCAGCAGGGGCTGTCGTCGGAATACGACCTTATCCGCGCCGACGTCGCGGTGAAAAATGTGGAGCCAAGTCTGTTTGACGCCGAAAATTCCATTGTGCTTGCCAAATGGCGCCTGAAAGCGCTTATCGGAGTGGATCTCGACATGAGCATCGATTGCACGGGGTCGCTCAACGACTATACCGACCGCCTTTATGACGGCTATATGAAGGTAGACACCACGATGCTTGCCCAAAACTCATCGTTGCGGCAAATCGACCTGCAGCAGCGGCAGCTGCTCAAGTCGCGCGACGTGGCGAAGTCCGCTTATTATCCGACGCTCAACCTGTCGTTCGCATACCAATGGAACGCGATGGCAAACGATTTCCGCTTCAAGGACTATCGTTGGAATCCGTATTCAACGCTCGGCCTGTCGCTCAACATCCCGATTTTTTCCGGCGGACGCCGCTACAACTCGTTGAAGCAGACAAAAGTGCAGATTGACCAACTTGCCCTCACGCGTCTCGACACCGAGCGCAACCTGATGGTGGGCGTGCGCCAGAGCGTCGACAAGATGCGCACAGGCATACGCCAGTATGAGTCGGCATGCAAAAGTGTCGACCAGGCGCGCAAGGGCTACGACATCGCCGTGAAGCGCTACGACACCGGCGCCGGCACGCTGCTCGAGGTCAACGATTCGCAGCTGGCGCTCACACAGTCGCAACTCAACCGCAGCCAGGCGGTCTACTCATATCTTGTGGCGCAGGCGCAGCTTGACGAGACTCTCGGCACGGAATACACTTACGAAAAATAAAACAGAACCCCAATGAATATCAAGACACTCAACAAGATTGCCATGACAATGGCTGTCGCCATCGCCGCTACGGCATGCTCCGGCGGCGACAAAGCCAAAGAGGAAAAGAAAGCCGCCGACGGCACAATGAATGTGGAGGTGGCAAAAACAGACTACCGCGAGGTGGACCAGGTCAATTCGTTCACAGGCACCGTGGAAGCCGACGTGACAAACAACATCGCCCCGCAGTCGCCTATGCGCATACGCAAGGTGTATGTGGAGGTGGGTCAGCACGTGTCGGCAGGACAGAAACTTGCCGATATGGATCCTGCAAACCTCGATCAGGTGCGCCTGCAGATGGAAAACAACCATCTTGAGTTCAAGCGTGTGGACGAGCTGTTTAAAATCGGCGGATGCTCAAAGTCGGAATGGGACGCCAAAAAGATGGCATACGACATCTCGCGCCGCAACTATGAAAACCTTGCCGAGAACACGCGTCTAATCAGTCCTATCAGCGGCGTCGTGTCGCAGCGCAACTACGACAGCGGCGACATGTACAGCGGAGCCAGTCCGATTTTTGTGGTGGAGAAAATCCGCCCTGTCAAGATGAAGGTCAACGTCTCGGAGTCGCTCTTCACCAAGATAAAGAAAGGCATGAACGTAGACTTCACCCTCGATGTCTACGGCGACGAGGTGTTTACCGGCAAGGTCAATATCGTTTATCCGACCATTGACCCGTCGACCCGCACATTCACCGTCGAGCTTCTGATTGCCAATGCCGATGAACGTGTGCGCCCGGGAATGTATGCCCGTGTCACTATCAATCACGGACGCGCCAAGCATGTTGTGGTGCCCGACCGCGCCGTGCAGAAACTTGTAGGCTCTGGCGACCGCTATGTGTATGTTGTCAAGGGCGACAAGGCAGAGTACCGCAAAGTGGAGCTCGGACAGCGTCTCGATACCGAATATGAAATCCTCAGCGGAGTGAATCCCGGTGAAACGGTTGTCGTGGCTGGGCAGTCGCGCCTGAAAAACGGCGCCAAAGTGAAGATTGTGAAGAAATAACAAAAGGATTGCCCTATGAGTATATATCAGACAGCCGTCAAGCGGCCAATCACAACAATCCTGATTTTCCTCGGCATCGCCATCTTCGGACTATTCTCGTTGACGCGGTTGAGCATCGACCTCTATCCCGACATCGAGACCAACTCTATCATGGTGATGACCACCTATTCAGGTGCGAGCGCGGAGGACATAGAAACCAATGTCACGCGTCCGCTGGAAAATATGCTTAACGGCGTGAGCGACTTGAAGCACATCACGTCGCAGTCGAAGGAAAACATCTCCATCATCACGCTGACGTTTGAATACGGCATCGACATCGATGTGGCAACCAACGACGTGCGCGACAAGCTCGACCGCGTCACCACGCTCCCCGACGGAGCGCAGAAGCCTATTCTGTTCAAGTTCGGCACCGACGACATCCCTATCCTCATCCTTTCCGTGTCGGCAAAGGAGAGCATGACGGGATTGTATAAGATCCTCGACGACCAGGTGGCAACGCCGCTGGCACGCGTGTCGGGCGTTGGCTCGGTCTCGATTTCCGGTATTCCCGACCGTGAGATACAGGTGCTTTGCGACCCTTACAAACTCGATGCCTATGGCATTTCGATAGAGCAGATAAGCCAAGTGCTTGCCGCCGAGAATCTCAATGTGCCGGCGGGCACAATCGACATCGGCTCGAATGTCTACTCAATGCGTGTGCAGAAAGAGTTTGCCGACGTCAACGAGATGCTCGACCTCGTGGTGGGCACCTACAGCGGAACGCCGGTCTATCTGCGCGACGTGGCGCATATCGACGACGCGCCGCAGGAGCGCGCCCAGGAGGCGTATACCAACGGTGAACTTGGCGGCATGATTATCGTTCAGAAGCAGTCGGGAGCCAACTCTGTCGAGATTTCCAAGGCTGTTAAAGCCCGTCTGACACAGATAGCGAAAAACCTGCCGAGCGACGTGCATATCGGCTTGGTTGTGGATACATTCCACTCTATCATCAAACAAGCACCACCGCTGAAGCACACCATCCTCATCACGATGCTCATTGTCAGCTTTGTGGTGCTGCTGTTCCTCGGACGCTGGCGCGCCACGTTTGTGATTGTGCTCACAATCCCAATCTCGCTGCTTTCGGCGCTCATCTATCTGCTTGCCACCGGCAACACGATGAACATCATCTCGATGAGTGCGCTCTCGATAGCCATAGGTATGGTGGTCGACAACGCCATTGTGGTGCTTGAGAACATCACCACCCACATTGAGCATGGCAGCCGTCCGCGCCAGGCGGCGATGTTTGCCACCAACGAGGTTGCAATCTCCGTAATCGCCTCCACGCTCACCACCATTGCCGTGTTCCTGCCGCTGACCATGATCAGCGGTATGGCAGGAATCATGTTCAAGCAGTTGGGATGGATGGTGACAATCATCCTGTCGGTATCGACCATCGGCGCCATCACACTGACACCGACCCTCTGCTCGTTGATGCTGCGTCTTGACAAGAAATACAACCTGTTCCAGAAAATGGTGTCAAACCCGTTTGACGCATTCCTGAAAAAGGTGACCGACGGCTATGCCGCGCTTCTCCGCACAGCCTTGCGCCACCGCTGGGCGACGCTTGCCATCATCGTAGGCTTGTTTGTCGCGTCGATAGTGGTGCTGATGCCGCATATAAAGACGGAGTTCTTCCCGCAGCAGGACAACTCGCGAATCGGCATCACCGTGAAGCTGCCCGCCGGCACGCGTCAGGAAACGACGCGCGCTCTTGGTTTCCGCATCTATGAGCAGCTGAAAAGCAACTGTCCGGAGGTGACTACGGTAAGTTTCTCAGAGGGACAGGCCGGCGAGGACAACATCTTCGGCAGTATGCAGGACAACGGCAACAACATCCTGCAATACAACATCAGCACCGTGCGCTCGACGGAGCGCGAGCGGTCGCTCAGCGAGATTTGCGATGCTATCCGCCACGACCTGAACCAGTATCCTGAAATCCGCACGTTCAACGTTGCCGCCGGCGGCGGTGGCGGCGGAATCGGCGGCGAGGCGGCGGTGGAGATTGAAATCTATGGCTACGACTTCACTACGTCCGACCGCATTGCCTCCGACGTGTCGGCAAAGATGCTCAGCGAGGACTGCTGCTCGCAGGTGAGCATCAGCCGCGACGAGTATACTCCCGAATACCGCGTCGACTTCGACCGCCAGAAGCTCGCCCTCAACGGACTTAACATGCAGACAGCCGCTTCCTATCTCCGCAACCGCGTGACAGGCAGCGCGCTGACAAACTATCGCGAGGACGGCGACGAATATAAAATCCGTGTGCGCTACGACAAGAAGTTCCGCCAGTCGGTTGAGGACATCGAGAACATAACCATCTACAACAGTCAAGGCAAGGGCATCAAAATACGCGACCTTGGCAAGGTGGTCGAGTCGCAGACACCGCCAACCATCGAGCGTCGCGACCGCGAGCGCGTAATCACGGTGAAATGCATCGTGGCCAAAGGCTACGCTCTCTCTGATGTGGTCAAGGCAGCCAACAAGGCGATGGGCGAGATAGACATGCCTGCCGACTTCACATGGCAGTTCGGCGGAACGTTTGAAGACCAACAGGACACATTCACCGATATGATAATGCTCATGGCATTGATCATCGTGCTCGTGTTCATCATCATGGCATCGCAGTTTGAGTCGTTGACCTATCCGTTTGTCATCATGTTCTCAATCCCGTTTGCGTTGACCGGCGTGCTGATGGGACTCTTTGTCACAGGCACACCGCTCAGCATCATGGCGATGCTCGGCTTGCTGATGCTTATCGGTATTGTGGTCAACAACGGTATTGTGCTTATCGACTATATCATGCTCTGCCGTGAGCGCGGCCTCGGTCTCGTCAACGCCATCGTGATTTCCGGACGCTCGCGTCTGCGCCCGATTCTTATGACCACCCTCACCACCGTCATTGGTATGATTCCTATGGCAGTGGGCAAGGGCGAAGGTTCAGAGATGTGGCGCGCCCTCGGTATGTCGGTGGCATGGGGATTGTCGTTCTCCACGCTCATCACCCTCATCATTATCCCGACGCTCTATAGCGTGTTTGCCCGCATCGGCATCAAGCGTGCACGCAAAAAAGAGTTGAAAACGTTAAAGAAATAAGACAATGAAAGCAGTATTTATAGCATACAACCAAGCGCACGAAGACGACGTGCTGACAGCGATGCGCGAACTCGACATCAAAGGATTCACCGGATGGCCGTCGCTCGTCGGGGCTGGACAGCGCGGCGGAGAGCCCCACCTCGGCAGCCATGCGTGGCCAACGCTCAACGGGGCGTTGCTCACCGTGATTGACGACAGCAAGGTGGACACGTTGCTCGTCCGTTTGCGCGACATCGACGCGGCAAGCCCGCAGCTTGGACTGCGTGCTTTCACCTGGGCGGTGGAGCAGGCAATCTAAACGATTCAGAAAACAGCACGCTGAAAAGTGAGCCAAAAAAACGGCATTCCGGACGTTCAACGTCCGGAATGCCGTTCCGCTTTTACGTCACCGGAAAATGGCTATTGGTCACGGCATTGTTTTATATTTGTGCTGGCTAAGAGGGAATTGCCAAAAACAACGCAGATATGTTGCATAACATATCTTATTTATTTTACGTGTTCAAAAGATTACTTAATTTAGCAAAAAATAAGTAACTTTATGAGGCTGCAGAAAATATCTATTTTTTACCTTGTTGCCTTTTTCGCTTTGCTGCCTTCAATAGGCAATATTTGGTCTGGCGAGAACTCTCTCGACCTCTACGACAGCCACGCCGCTGGTACGACTCTATGATCGGCCGGACAACATCCCAAGACCCCCTTGCTGAAAAATACTACCACCTCAGTCCCTACCTCTGGTGCGCAGCCAACCCAATAAAATTCGGAGATAAAAATGGAATGTATTTAAAGGGTATTGATGGAAACCCTGTGTTTTTTGATAAGAAAAAAGGATGGACATCAAATGCCACCCCAAGTATTGCTAAAATTGGTGGCGCTATGATGAGAACCAAACAAGGAAAGAAAATTTTATCCCGAATGATGAAAACAGACTATCCAATCACTCTGCTTATCGACAGGACTTCTACTAGTAATAGAATGGGCGAAATTACCGCAGGAGAGACTTATTCAGATTACACATTTGATGACAACGCAAAGGCTCAAGATTTTAAAGAAGTGGTTATTGTAATTTATGAGAAAGTTATAAAAGACAACATGCAAAATGAAGAATTTTACAGAGATTCTGGCTTTTCAACATCGGATATAATTGGTACTGTAGCAGCACATGAGGGTGAGCACGGGACAAACAAAAAGGCCAATAGTGGTTTCGTGTCAGAGGAAGAAGCCGAGACTAAAGCTCTCAATAGTGAGAAGAAAGCTATAGATGATTTGAAAAAACGAAATAATAAGGCATCAAGATGAAATTATTTTTTGTTTTACTATTTACAGTTGCGTGCAACTTTTATTTTGAAGCAGCAACCAAAGAAACGCTTGAAATTTTTGATATTATTTCATCATTGGAATATAGCCACTCTTATCCTTTAACTTATAAAGATGTAGAGCCAGTCACAGGAGACACAACTTGTTTGATTATTTCTGATGGAGCTGAATTTTTAGCAACTCCACAAAATCAACGTTTTTGGATTCGTGATTTAAAGACTGGAAAATATTGGAAAAAGGATAATCATGATTTTGATTTGAACTTTGGGCTTTATTCAGCATCTAATAGAAGAATATCACATGGAAGGACGTATATTATTGTAATTTACAAAGGCGTTATTACGGTGTATGATTGGCATGATAGTATGGTTTTTGTGTCTATTGATAAAATTTTAAAAGAATTAAAGTATTCTCCTTTAGATAGATTGAAAACTTTAGAAAATGTCTTAAATGCCAAAATATCCACTCATATTTTTGAACAACCATTAATACAGAAAAAAATAAATCTGCGTTAAAATATTAAATATGACCACTTCTCCAAGCAGGCAGATCCCAGATTTGTTGAGCCGGATATTTCAGTTGACAAAAATACTGGAATTTTTTACATTAACGATAAAGAAAAAGAAAGTGTATTGAAATGAAATTATTACCATATATTGTAATCGTCTATATGTTAGCACAGTCCTCTTGTACCCCGAAATTATTAAAAGAATATGCTGGATCGCCTCGTACCTTTTACGAAAAAGATACAGCAGAATTGAAATTAGATATTGACAGTGTGAAACAATATAGCCGTGTATTAAGTTTTTTTGGGGTCAAGAACAATGAAAAATATTGTATTTTCATTGATAATGAAAAGTGTGGCCAAAACTTTAATAAAAGCCGATTTTATGGAATAGTGAGCGCTGTTCGGCGTGTTCATTTAAGCCCTATTGGTTATGGACATTATAAATATTATATGGTTTTCGGAGAAGACACAATTCCTGTAGATTTAAATATACAGTATTATGTTTGCCTAAAACAAAAATGATTGAATCAAACAAAAAGATAATTTTCAATATGGAGGGTTTAACGATGATTGGTATAAAAAATAATAACGGCTTTTTCAGAATCTCAGTAGCTGTTATAATGCTGTTAAGCACTTTAGGGCTTATTAGGTTGAGTGCTCAATCCCATGATACCGTAGACAGTTATAGCGAGACATTTTATGCTTTCTATGGCTTTTTCCCATATGAATTCTACTTTAGTGACAATAGAGCAAGGAGGTTAACCGTTAACTTTTATGGGAAGAACCGCTTAGTTATCGAGAACAATTCGTATGTGTTAGGCATAAAAATTGTGCGAGATAAAGATAGAGGTCTGTTCCCTTTTCGTGACACAATTTATTTTCATGTGATTGACCCTCCACAAAAAGAATTGAGTGTACGCCACAGGCAGATAATAGTTGACAGCGTTACTTCGACAAGGCATATTACTGCCTCTCAAACAGTCCCACCATACAGAGATATAAAATTTGAAGACACCAATATGGTTTTCCCGTTATTGCAAAAATCTGACACAATTTTTGTCAGCAGGAATAATCGACATTTGAGGATAAGAGATTTTGAATTTTCTGTTTACCAATACGTTACTCTGCCTAATGGAGAAGCATTAAAACAGGAGTCTGTGAAATTTCCTCCACAAGAAAGAATGCGTCCCATCATATATAAAAAGTTTTTAAAATGGGTCGAAGAAGAAAAAAGCAAGGACGATGGCTTAGTCCCTGATGAAACCATTCTGAAAATAATAGACAAATATTATGATTGGGATGCTAAATAACAGCATAAACGAGAGAATGACATTCCATAGGCAAATTCACGAATAGCTTTTGATTTATACGAAATGATTAGCAATCGACGAATAGGTGTTGAAGAGCCAGCTACAATAACTATTGAATTATTTTTGGGCTGGCAAGATGGAAACTCTGTGTGGAGACAAAATTTTTCAAAAGGGCCAGTGCCAATTGATTGGTGAAATATAAAAAACGAATAAATGATGAAAAAAGGATGTATGTTTAACAAAAAAAACAAAGTAAGTGAGACCATGATATGCAGATATATATATATCACCCTCACCTTGATAGTCGTATTGAACGTTATTGCTTTTCCTTGCCTTTCGTTATTCCCCTTCCAATGGGCACTAATATTAGGAGCATTATTTATTAATACCTTTACAAACAAAATGCCACTAAAATGCATCACAGTGATAATCATACTACTATCGTCAGTGGCGGTGTTCTTTATGGATATAGTAGGAAGTCTGTTTTTCAATCAAAATGTTTGGTTATTATCTTCTTTATCTTTTTTTTCGATTCTGAATATGTTGGTTAGCGTGAAAATCTTGATTGATATGTTGACTATTTTGTCACTAAAATAACTAAAATTCCTCAATATAAACGAAACGATTTTCAAGCCTTATGAAAAATCATGTCACAGATATGCCCCCTATCAAAGAAACCACTCCATATATGCCCAGAACCACATTTGGAGCTATTATTTATAACAATCCTAAAGGAATAAACATAAGAAAAAATGGAAAATAAAATTTTAAGACTTACTACATCTTCATTGTTTGCTCTTCAAGGAGCATTTGCGATATTTTGGTCTCTGTATATGTATTTAGAAGACAATCTGAGGCTAACAGAAGCGTTTGTGATAGGCTGCATTTTATTGCTGTTTGCCTTGTTGTTCAATTTTAGAAAACCAATAATAAAAAAAACCGCCTATGCTGTATTGGTGCTTTATACTATTTTTTTTGATGTTTGTGGGATTATGTTGATAGGGGTTGCTAGTCCTGTAATTTGGATTGCATGGGTTATATTCTTTTTAATCGTTTCAAATTCGGCTCTAATATTGCTTCATTACCTTTCGATACAAATGACAACACTTTTGGTTTTGTCCATGATAATACTTGCCATCAGTTCAATGCTTTGAAATCAACAGGCAAAATTTATGACATTTTTAAAAGGATATGAGATATTTGTGAACAGCCACGTCTATCAGTTAGATTGATTTGTGAGGCGGTTTGTGATTCGGAAAAGAGAAAATAGAGAGGAATTGTTTGTGTTTCTTCCGGATAAGCACTACCTTTAGGTAAAATTTAAATCTGCTATGAAACTGCGATTGCTTTTTATTGTCATTATGCTGTGTATCGCCGGCGGAGCGTCGGCCGACGATGCCGACCGCCTTATTGCCGACTTCGACAGGAAGACGGATGTGGCTTCTGCCAATAAGTTTTTTGAGTTTCTCGACCGTCGGGAGTTCACCGACAGCAAAATAGTGTTTTCAAATGCAGTGCCCGCCGACTCTCTGCGTCAGCAAACGTGGTATTGGGCGGCGGAGTGGTACTATGACTGCCAGAACTATTCACTTGCCAGTGACTATGCCAAGCGGGCATTGCCGCTTATGCGCTGGCCAAACCTTGATAAGTCGTGTTGTTTGAATCTTCTCGGCATTATCCATGTGCGTCTTGGCGATTTCAAGACGGCGGTGGAGTATGCCAAGCGGTGTGTCGACATCGATATCCGCCTCAATGATCCCGACCGCGTTTCGTCGAGTCTTAACACTCTGGCGGGAGCGTATATGGCGGCAAACCAGCCTCAGGATGCCGAACGCTACATCCTGCGCGGGCTTGAATATGTCGAGCGTGCCGGCAATCCTGCGCGTAAGGCAGTGCTGCTTGGGATGGCTTCCGAAATTTATTATAAACTTGGCGATTACAGCAAGTCGGTCGATTATGCCGACCGTGCCTACCGCCTTGATTCTATCGGAGGGCGCGAGGCGAAGATGGCAGTGCGACTGTCGCAGAAGGGCACCGCGCTTGTCGGTCTGAAGAAATATGCCGAGGCCGAACAGGTGCTTCTGAAAGCCATAGCCGGGCTGCGGGCCTCGGGCAACGTCCATTCGCTTGCCATCAACCTTAACCAGTTGGGATTTCTGATGCTCAGACAGGACCGTGAGCGCGAGGCAGTGGGCTATTTCAGCCAGGCAGCCTCGTTGTTTGGCAAAATGGGCGACCTCTATAATCTTGTGAATTCACATAAGGGTCTGTATGAGAGCTACTGGTCGATAAACCCCGACAGTGCGCGGATAGAGCTGGAGCATTTCAATGCGCTGCGCGACTCACTGTATTCCACCGCCACCGCCGACGCTCTCGCCCGCTACAAGACAGAGTTTGACACCGACCGTCTGCGCGAGGAGGTGGAGCAGATTCACAGTGCCCGTCACCGCGACATCGTGGTTGGCGTCTGCGTGCTGGCTGTAGTGGTGCTGGCTGCCGTCGCAATCCATCGGAGAAGGATGCGCCGTTATCGCGCCGAGATGCTCGCGCTGATTCGCGATGTGGAAAGCCTCTACGGCACGCCCGAACCGGAAGAAGCGCCGACTGAAGCGGCAGAAAATACGTTTGAGCGCATGGTTGTCGACACGGTGCGGCAAGGACTGGCAAGCGGAGATGACATCAGTGTCTCCGCCATTGCCTCGCGGCTGAATCTCGGAGAGCAGACCTTCCGCCGGCGTTTTGTGGCAGAGACAGGGAAGCAGCCCAAAACGTTTGTGACGGCGATACAGATGGAAATGGCGGCGCGCCTGCTTGCGTCAGACACGACGGTGCCTGTTGCCGAGGTGGCTCGCGCATGCGGCTTTGACGATGCCAGCGCATTCTCCCACGCATTCAAGAAGGCATATTCCTGCTCGCCCACACAGTTTCGCCAGAAACGTGCCTGAACACGCTTTTTTCAAGGGTTGAAAAGTATTTACAAAAGAATGTAAGATATTTACAAGTCTCTGAAACACATACGGTTGTAAATTTGTGGCCGGACAACAAATAATATGATCGTATGGAGAAAGACACTAATGCACACCAGCCATCGGCAACTTCTGGAAGGGAGTCGTTGCCGGAACACGTTTTGCGGACACGCAGGGAATTTGTCGACCTTGTTGCCAAGATTGTCGCGGATGCCATCCCGTCGCATCGCTACGATGTGGTGGGCATAGCGGAAAGACTTGGGCTGTCGGAGCAAACCTTCCGCCGGCGGTTGTATGTCAGCACCGGATATACGCCGAAACAGTTTATCACGAGCATACAGATGCGCGAGGCAGAGCGGCTGCTGTCGGAATATCCCGACGCAAAGGTAAAGGATGTGGCATTCAAGTGCGGCTTCGACGAGACAAGCCCGTTCTCGAAGGCATTCAAGAAATGGAGCGGGTACGGTCCGTTGGCATTCCGCAAGCAAAAACGGATAGAGGAAAGCGAGGACTGGGTGCGCCTGCTTGAAAAATACAAATGACGCAGGCAAATTTGTAAGAATTTTACAACAATTAACCTGCTGATTGTGTGTAGATTTGCATTTTGAAGGGATATAGACTTGAATGAATCCTGGATAGAACCTAAAACATAACCTAAAACATAACCAACAAAAAACTATATGAAAAAGAATTACAACCACAAACAGGCGCGATGGCTGTTGGTCGTCGCGACCCTACTGGCATTGTTTGTCGCCAGACCGGTGAAAGCCGAAGACAATGTCTACAATGGCGACGGCTATTCATTGAAGTATATCGCTATTAAGAATCCACCGGAAGGCGAGGAGAAGCGTGCGATTGTCATAGGACTGACAGACGGCACACTGGATTATACAGGACATGTCAACATCCCATCGAAGATTGAAAATCTGCCGGTGCGCCACATCGGCGTGTATGACCGGATGTCGAACAGGGTTGGCTTCCCTAAGGTTTCGAGCATCGACATTCCATCATCGGTGCGGACAATAGGCAGGGGAAGCTTCTATGGCAACTCCAATCTGACCAATGTCAAGATTGCCCGTGGAGGATTGACAGAGATTCTCTCGGAGGCATTTCGGGGGTGTGTCGCGTTGAAAAACATAGAATTGCCCGGAACGTTGAAAAGCATCGGACCGAGTGCGTTTGAGTCTTGTGAAGGATTGGAGAGCATCGTGTTTCCAGAGTCCGTCACCGATCTTCAAGGATGTCTTTCCAACTGCACGTCGTTGACAGAGGTGGCTTTGCCAAAGTCGCTGACCACTCTCGGCGCCGGAATGTTCATAGGATGCACATCGTTGAGGAGAGTCGTTGTGTGGGAAGGCGGCGACGGCATGTCGGTGCCGGCTGCATATCTGAAAATCCCAGCCAGCACGTTCCTCGGGTGCAAGAATCTCGAAGAGGTGGTGTGGAATGCCCCAATCACTGAAATCGAAAAGAATGCGTTCAACAGCTGCGAGAAATTGAAAAATTATCCCGATATGTCGAATGTGAAAATAATTAGGGAGGAAGCGTTTTCTTATAGCGGCATAGAGACGTTTACAACGCCGGCGTCGATGGAGCTTATGGACCGCCCGTTTACTCATAGCCATTGTCTGGAGTCGGTCACGATTACCCATAAAATGGACGTCTATGGATACCTTGCATTTGCCGACTGCCCAAAACTCACGTCGTTTGTTTTCCACGACGACATTGAAAACCTCAATGAAGCTTGGTATATGTTCAGCGGTTGCACGGCGCTTGAGGAAATCCGTCTGCCAAAGAAATTGAAGAAAATAGACCGTTATATGTTTGATGGCTGCACAAACCTGAAGAGGCTTTACATAGGCGATGCTATTACTGAGATAGAGACAGGGTCTGTCTATGGCACGGCTCTTGAGGAGCTTCATATAGAAGCGGCAACACCGCCAAAACAGATTGTGTCGGAAGGACTTATCAACAATCCTCCTTTTGACAAATTTGCCTATGAAAACGCTACTGTCTACTGCCCCGATGCGAAGGCCTATTATTCCAACTACATGTGGCAGCGATTCAAAAAATACAAACTCCCGGAAGCGTTTAAGTACACCGAGGTTGAGGGCGGCTATTCCGCAACCTACAATCTCTTTGATTATGTCAAAGACCCAACAACAGGCATCGATTATGGCGAGCTCTTTAGAAACGCATATCCCGACGGTAAGCTTGTCGTGCCTGAAACCTACAATGGAAAGCCCGTTGTAGAGATTGCCGACAATGCATTCTATTATAGGCTCAACAATATAAGATACACATTGCAGACAAATATCAGCGAGGTGGTTTTGCCGGAAACGATAAGAAAAGTAGGCAAAGAAGCGTTCTACTATCTTACAGATATAAAGAAGGTCAATATGCCGTCGTCGCTCACCGAAATCGGAGAAGATGCATTCTGGAGCACCGGAATTTCGGAAGTGATTCTTCCCGACGGGCTGAAGACGGTGGGCAGAAACGCGTTCCAGTATTGCAACGACCTTATAAAACTGGTGATTCCGCAGTCGGTGGAAAGCATCAGCGGGAACGCTTTCTACTGCAGCTCTTATTCAGGAAATAAGATTTTGGAAATAATTTGCCATAATCCTACTCCTATACCGCTCTCCGAGCAGTTTGCAAACACGACATACAGCAAGCTGAGGATTCCTTTCGGCAGCAAGGACGCATACTACGAAGCAGACTATTGGCGCGATTTCTTCACGAAAGGCACTGTAGTTGTGGGCGTCGGCGAGCAAACGCTTGCCGCCCTGGAAATCACCCCGACGGAAGAGATGCAGGAGGGCGAATTCACGGTGACCATCAACAACAGCAACGAGGGAGCCGTGGTGAGATACTACATCATGAAGGATTGGAAAATGTTTAAGGAAATTTCGGAATATACCGGACCGATCACTATTTCGGAAATAGGCAACATCGACATCTATGCAATCGCCGAGAACGGCGACAAATGCTCGCCCGAGGCGCATCAGCATTATTACGTCGAGAAGAAAACCAACAGCCCTTGCAGCTTTGTGACATTCTGCGGCATGAACGTCAAAGACAAGGCGTTTGCTGCAAAGTTCGGCAAGAGCGTCACGTACAGGGAGACGAAGGATGCCGGCGTGCTGACGTTGAGCTATGCCGACATCAACGCCGCCGACAACGGCTACAACACAGGCGTTAATGCCATGGACGGAACGCTGATTGTTGAGCTGGTGGGCAACTCTACTATCGCAGCCGAGGCCTACGGCATCACGATGGGTACACAAGGTCCGGGTATCGGCGGCAAGGGCGGCAACCTGATTGTCCGCGGCACGACCGGCTCGGAAGTGCTGACTTTCAACATCTCCGACAAAGGTATGGGCATCTATGCATATCTTGCCGATGTGACAATCGAAAACTGTACGGTTGTTGTCAATGGTGCGCGTGACGGCATAGCCATGAAGTCGGGCCACGACGATGGCTATCTGACCGTGCGCGGCAAGAATACCGTGCTTAACCTCAACGGCAGCAATGCCGCTATGGAAAATGTGTCGGGCTTGATGCTTGAAGACGGCTTGGATATTGTAGAGCCGGAAAATGGATATTTCAGTTATACGGGTTCTGGCGGCATGGTGTTTGACCCCAACACCAAGGCGGTTGCCACCCATGTGGTTATCCGTTATGTCGACAATGGACTCCAAAGCCCGATGTTCTCGCATCGCGCCACAACATTTGCCGAGCCGTTTGAGCTTTACATCTACAACCCCAACGTAGACGGAAAGAAGAACGAACGTGGCACGGTGATTTATAAAGTCGTTCCGGCGGGTATAAGCGACCCAAGCCTCATAAAGGAGCAGCCGTATTACGGCAAGGGCATCCTGATTGAAGAAACGTCGACGGTATACGCTTACGTTGTCGACGGCAAGGAACAGAGTGAAACGGCAGTGGTCGAGTATGTATACGCACCCAGTGTGCCGCAGATTGAGAAAGAGCAGACAACCGACTTCGGCAACGACCTCACCGACAGCGACGGCAATGCCTTGACGGTGGAAAACGTTGTGGTCAACAACGTGTACTACAACCTCCCGGCCGACAGCGGCAACGGCTACGACACTGCAGGAAAATGCGTTGTGGTCAACACACCGATGTCGGAAGACGCGTTTGTCGGCAATGACTCTCCGGCGACACCGTCGGAAGGCGACAATTTCGAATGGTTCAATGGAATGATTGTGGTTGTCGGCGGAACAGGAACCGTTGAGATTACCTGCGAGACGGTAGGCACTATGGTTCTTGCCGTGAGAAAGGGCAATGGCGAGCCTGCGTATTATACGCAAAGCTCGGAAAACACCGTTGTGGTAAACTACGATAACAACACACCGGAATATCTGTATATATACGCTGTGGATACGGCTGGGGGGAAGAAAAAAAAACGGGAAAGCTCCGGG
>OGQP01000983.1_pt1 | contig 17775 bp, 13 predicted proteins | sample 1553251 | NCBI WGS metagenome assembly OGQP01 (sample SAMEA2580016, study PRJEB22360) | human gut metagenome | biome: human gut; feature: human-associated habitat; material: faeces | place: Denmark | collected 2008/2010 | reverse complement strand
GACTTGCACCTCTTGTAACATCAAGGATTTCTCCAAGTTTATATTTTTTCAATTCCATTTACCGTGTTGCTTTTTTAACATAATCTTGAATTAAAGATAGATTTACCTCAATCTCCCTGCGCTTGGCCAATAACTGATCGAGATGCGCTTTCTGTTTTGCTTTTTCTTGTGCTGCTATGATATGGTCAATTCTTGCTCCTCCTACAAAAGGGTATACTATATCAACCTCCATTCGAGCATCTTCAATCTCTTTATCTAATTCTACAAGTTGCTGTTGATATTTTCGTTGTGCTTCTACTATATCCAGATTATTAGCAGCTACGAATACATCAAGCAAGTGACGAATTGCAGCAATCTGCTTTTGTGCATCCTTTGATGAACTGCGAGCTACATGTAGTGCGACAATTATAGCAATTACACTAATTATTGGGCTTAATAAGGTTGCCCATTGAACCAGGTTGTCGATCATAATTCAGTTTGTTTTCCATTTAGATTTTCACCTAATCTTGCCTCAATCTCTTCTATAGTAGGCATAGTTCCCTCCACTTTTTCCGGATAAAGTTTTGATAGCTCATATTCAGATATTCCCAATGGGAGATTGCTGCCTTCCAATGCGTATTGGGCAAGCATTGAATCCTTTTGGCGGCAAATAAGCAAACCGATTGTAGGATTGTCTCTTCCCTCTTTTCTAAGAATATGATTACAAGCGACCACATAGCCGCTTAACTGTCCGAGGTCTTGAAAATCAAATTCGCCGATTTTCACTTCAATCACTACATAGCATGATAGATTCAAGTTGTAGAAAAGCAGATCAATAAATTTCTCCTTTTGTCCGATCTGAAGTCTATACTCTTTGCCTATGTATGCGAATCCAGTACCGAGTTCCAGCAAGAATTGCGAGATATTGGCAAGCAGCGCATCTTTGAGAATATGCTCATTATAAGGTTGAGTTATTCCTGTAAATGCAAAGTTATAAGGGTCTTTTGTCAGTTCTTGTGCAAGATCGCTTGTCGTTTCCGGCAATGTGCGGGTGAAGTTTGTCAAAGCCTTTCCTTCCCGTTCATACAGGCCGTTGTCCATAAAGTTGAGCAATGTGTCGCGACTCCAACCCTCTTCCATCGTCTTTCTTACATAGAAGAGAGCCTTTGCCGGTTCTTTGCTGTATCTGTCCATCAAATAACGGTGATGTCCCCAAGGTATGGAAAAAAGCATTTCTTCCAATTGTCCCACAGCTTGCGGGACAGGTTTCGAGGATTCTGCCACAGGTTGTGGCACTTTTCTCTCTTCTAATTGTTCCACAGCTTGTGGGACAACTTTTAAATACTGAGAATAAAGTAGATAGAATTTCTTTGCGTAATATATGTTGGTTCGGGAAAGACCTGTCGAGTTGGGATTCCTGCGTTGTAAATCCACAGAAAGATTCTTGATGACTTTCTCACCCCACCGTTCTTCCACACGCATCTCTTCTATGTCACGACCAAGTTCCCAGTAATATTTAAGCAACTCACGGTTAACCCTCACCGCTGCTCTAATTTGACTTTGACGATAGCGTACACTAAGGTCTTCCACCCACCGGATGTAGTCTTTATCTATGATGGTCAATTCTTTACTCATTATTCCCAACATTTACGTTAAAGTGCAGAGCGTCCAACTGCTTCATTATCTCCTCCTCCAGACGATGGCTCTCCGCAAATTGCCGTGACAGTTCAGCCTTATAGTTTGCCATGCGGTTATTGAACTCTTCTTCGGTAATGTCCACATAATCAATCTTGATGTCGAAATATTGTCCGGCAGACAACGAATAACCTTTTTCCTTTATTTCATCATAGCTTACCGCAACCGAAAAATCCTCTACGGCTTCTTTATTTTTGAATGTATTGACAATTAAGTCAATGTCATCCTTCAGCAATCTACGTTTTTTATTTTTCCCTTCCTTATATTCCTCTCCTAACTTGCTCGCATCAATCAATATGACCTTCTCGGCAGAAGCAGCTTTGTCAAAGAACAGGACGGAAACATTCGTACCTGTATTTGCGAACACATTGCTTGGCATAGAAACACAGCCATACACCCAGCGGTTATCTACAATTTTTGTCAGGACTTTTCTTTCAATACCACTTTTGGCTGTAATGAATCCCGTAGGAATGACAATAGCCCCCTTGCCATTTGTTTTCAGCGAATTGATGAGATGCTGGATAAAACACAAGTAGATAGACATTGAATCTTTCTTCTTTGCCGGCACAGATGGGACTCCCGCCCAAAAACGCACCGTATCAGAAGCCAATGTATCTCTAAAATCTGAGAAATCCAGATTGAATGGCGGATTGGACACAACGAAATCGAATTTCCGGAGAGCTCCGTTTTCTTCCTTGTGGTATGGCTCCGTAAGAGTATTCCCTTGTACAACATTAGGAAGACTTCCTGACAGATTGTTCAGAATGAGATTCAGCCGGAGCATCTCACTGGATTTTTCCGATATGTCTTGACTGAAGATCGTACAACGGTCTTCACCTATCTGATGAGCCAAAGCCATAAGCAAAGTACCTGTTCCTGCCGATGGGTCATAACAGGTCACTCCACGTAGGTTTGCTTCATCTCCGACCAACAGGCGAGCCATTACCTGTGCGATGGCTCTCGGGGTGTAATATTCCGCATATTTTCCGCCCCCAGCATTGTTGTAATCCTTTATAAGATATTCAAATATCCGTGAGAAGAAATCATATTTTTCGACAAAAACGCTTTCAAAATTGAATGATGCAACGGAACTCATCAATGACCGTGCAAAATCATCCCTTTTCTGCGGATCTGTTACAAACTGTGTGAGTGCGCTGAATATATTGACTCTGCTTTTCCCTGAAGTTACAACAGAAAAAGTATCCGCATTCAGATTGGCAATGTCAATCAGTGTCGCATCCAGACGTGTAGAAAAATCTCCTGCTCCTGAAGTATTATACAAATGCGCCAATGTATGCTCAGGTTTAAGCAACGGAACAGATGCGGGAAGATAGCTGAACAGATCTTCGACTTCCTCTTCAGTGAATTTATCATATTCCGCATCCCACTTGTCTGCCTTGCTCAATCTTTCTCCGTATACTTTATCCCGCTTTGCCTCATATCCGAATTTATCATTGAAATACTTATACAGAAACATTTCCGTAATGATCTTGTACTCACCACCACTATTGGCAAGGCCGAAATGGGAGGTGGTCGATTTCAATGAATCTATAAGGGCTATAGTCGCTTCTGATATATTCTGGGTATTTGCATCCATATTATCTCAAGTAAAGTTGATTGTATTGGTTTATATATTCATTTGCAATGAGATTGTTGATGAACTTCCTGTCGGGAAGACTCGCTTTTATCCCCAAGTCGACGAGTTGATGGCCTATCATAGCCAACGTGTCCCGCTTGAAACTGTTCTCATTCGCTATGATGTTTATATCAAGGTAAATACGGTTATCAATCTCACGCTTCATTTTTGACAGACTTTCTGCTATTTCGTATTCAGTTTTGGAAATAAGAGGCTTTTCTCGTTTTTCATTTTCTTCTTCTATACGCTTGTGGATACGGACAAAGCGCTCGTCTCCCTGATATTTCTTTTTGAGTATATTATTGCGACGGTTTATCTCACGGATTTTCTTCATTACCGAATCCATATAATCAATGTTTTCTTTAGCTTCTTGCGTATTTTGAGGAACGAAGCCTTTCTTTCTGAAGTATTCCCGGAACTCTTCAGCCAAAATCACATACTTGTCTTCCGCCTTGTCAAAGTTGGCTTCGAATTCAGCCTGTACCTTTTCACAACGCTCCCGAATATCATTGACAATAATACGCAATTCCTCTGAAATACCTTTCTTGAATTCGAATTCCAGTTCAGAGAGAGCGACATTGATAATTCCAGATACATCTGCCTTATGTTCGGTACTTTCCAGAAAATTCATTCGTTCTATACGGTGAGAAACCTCAGTGATCAGAGTTGAAATAGTACCTTTAGGCAAACTGTTGATTTTTTCTTTCAACTCTTCATCGCCAAAAGCCCTTACTTGGTTAATGATTGCCTTGGCATTTTCAAGAATAGATCGGAGCGTATATAGATTGTCTTTGTTTTCAATCTCATCTATTTCCTTTCTGAACTCTTCAGGATTGTCGCACGTATAATTGAATAAAACGCTGCGGATTTCTTTTATCTGCTCTACAATCTGCTCTTTATCTACAATGATAGCTTCTCCTACTGTTTCTTTCTCGCCTGTTTCCTGAATATCGGCTGTACGATTCAGTTCACGCAGATAGCGGTCATTGGTAGCATCGAAGTTTTCCTTGATATTCACAAAATCAACGACATAACCATACTTAAATTTATGGTATGGCCTGTTTACTCTTGTCAATGCCTGCAGCAAATCGTGCCCATCAAGGCTACGCCCCAAATAGAGTTTCTTCAAACGGGGAGCATCGAACCCAGTCAGAAGCATCTGATTGACAATCAGGACATCGACCGATAGTTTTTTCTTGTACTCATCAATGTATGCCTTACGCTCTTCCTTGTCTCCTTCATCATGCAAAATCAAAGAAGCTCTCAAAGGTTTTGCATGATATCCATAGGCAATCATAGGTTCAGCCGCCAACATCAGACTTTCATCATGTTTCCCTTCGATATACAATGCTTTGTTGAAACGCTCTTGCCACAAACGATACATTTCACGGGCTTGAGGATTTGTCTTGCACACAATCATTGCACCTACAGTATCATCTGCCTGTTCGATACGGAACCTACGGAAATCGGCAATAATATAGTCTATCAATGCATTGAGGTAAGATTCATGTTCAATGATCTTGTTGCGGTCAATATCACTTCTTCTGACTTCTATGCCGCCTGCCAGCTTGTCAAGAATATTCTCTATTTTCTCTTTATAGATTGTTTCGACAGGTTCCCGCATGAGTTTCAGTGTATAACCGTCTGCTATTGACTTGTCGTAATAATAGGTATCAATGTAATCACCGAATACACGCCAAGACTCCCTTTCCTCTTTTAACAAAGGCGTACCTGTCAAAGCAATTTTTATAGCATCCTTATCGGCTGCCAATAGGTTTGCCAAGAAACTTCCATGTGGATTGTATCCTCTATGCGCTTCATCAATAAAGAAAATACGTTGCAACTGGATGCTGTAATTGGAATCAATCTGTATTTTGGCAGAATCCTGTTTGAATTTCTGGATATTTACCACCATTATCTCAGCTTTACCCTCCGCATTTTCTGTCAAATTCGTGCTCCGTATATCTGACATCAATTCATCCCTGCTGTTTGCAGTTCTGACAGACAGTCCTCTTGCCACAAATTCATCCTTGGCCTGCTCCATCAAGTCAAGGCGGTCAACAATGAAATAAAATTTTACAGCTGTATTCTTTGCCGCATAAAAATCAGTCAGACTACGTACGGAATAATATGCCAAGGCTGTTTTTCCACTGCCTTGTGTATGCCAGATAATACCGCTCTTGATACCATTATCCAATTTCTTTCGAATGGCCAGTGAGGCAAAAAGCTGCTGATAACGCATTACATGCTTTTCCAACTGTGTAGTCTTACTACCGTCTTCCAGTTCAATCTTTCTGTCCACATAGGCAAAACCATATCTCAATAAAAACAGAAAACGTTCTTTACTGAGCATCGATGTCAGAATCCTGTTGGTTGGAGTATTCGTATCTTTGTTCGTATTATAATCAGGCAGATTCTTGATCACGACACAATTCCGGTGTTGCAATATCTGTTTCTCCACACTGTCAGATACGGCCTTATATGGATATTTAGTCACAAAATCTTTATCAGCCTCACGGAAGACATTGAAGAAAGCCTTATCCTTCGAAGAGCAGCAATAGAACGCACCTTGAATAGGAACCCTGTTTTCATTATCATATTCTTGATTGTTGGAAAATATCATCAGCTGGGTGACATTCAAGAATCTTCTGAATTTTTCGTTGCGCATCCGCACATTGATACGCTCCCTTTCTGCCAGAATGCCGTCATGGTTATTCGGCTTCTTGACCTCAATAAAAGCTAATGGCAGTCCATTTACAAAACATGTTATGTCCGGTCTGAAACTGTCTCCGCTATCCTGATTTTCACAAGTGAATTCGGTAGTTACATGCCATTCGTTACGGTCAGCATCCTGGAAATCTATCAGCTTGATATTGCTATTGGAAGACAGTTTATTAAAAAACTCCCTTCCAAGGTCATTATTGTCAAGTATCAATGTAATTTCATTCAGCAATTGTCTTGCCTGTAATTCGGACAGTGCCGGATTCAAACGTTGAACGCTGCGCAAAAATACATCCGTCAGAATATTTGTTTTACTGTCATATTCTGTTATATTGTCCAAATAAGTATATCCAAGCCTACACAAATGCATGGCGGCAGGAACCTGCACACGTGTATTTTCATTGAATTTATATTCCATGAGCTTCACCTTTCTTCTTTATCGGTTATCAGGTCTTTTAAATCTACCTGTAGGATAACTGCTATCTGCTGAAGGGTCTCCAGGTTTGGTTGAATCCTATTGCATGCATAAGCATTCACCATACTGAAACTTTTACCAAGTTGCTTTGCCAACCATGTCTGGGAAATCCCTTTCTCTGCCAGTACTGCTTTTATCCTATTCAGTTTCATATTATATCTTGATTGAATAGTGCAAATATAGGGAATTATATTCGATAAATCGATTTATTTCCACTATATTTGCACAAACCTAATCACATAATAATATGCAATCAACTTTGGCATTCATATCTCACAGAAGTACTCAGAAGTCCTTTGTTAAAAAAATAGTAGATATAGTAAAACGGGACAACTGCATTGTTGATGAGTTCGATTTTTATCCTGCGACCAAAACAATGGACGAAATAGTTCGAAATCTAAATCATGCACCGATTTTTGTTTTACTTATATCTCAAGATGCGCTCAAGTCTAATTGGGTGCAGTTTGAAATGTCGAAAGCTCGACAACTTTACGACTCAGGTAAAATTAAAGAGTTTTTGCCTTATATAATTGACGAAGAGGTAAAATTGGAAGAGCTACCATTATGGATGACTCGAGACTGGAGTTTAAACGTAAAAATGATAACATCTCCGAAAATTATAGGTCAATTTATTATTGAGGCTCAACGAAAGATTCGTTGTAGTGAGAATAGTGCATATGGAAAGCTTATAAATACTTTTATCGGACGCAGCAATGAATTAGATGAATTTCAGAAGGCTATGTACGATAGTGTGCAAATGCCTCATCGCTCATTAGTAGTATCTGGCAAACCTTGGGAGTGGAAGAACGAGATTTATTCAGAAATGCATTCAGGATAGTAACGGATTATCATTTATTCCAGAAGGATTTCAAATAAAGCTATCTCAAAAATCATATTTAGATAATTTTATTCTCCAATTGCATGAAGGTTTAGGGCTAAGCAGGGCTTCATATGAGGATATTCTTAAATTAGATTATGAACGTCAGATAGCTAAATCGGTATCTTACATTAATCGGATAATCAATGCTCACTCTTTTTTATTGATAGAGGATGAGATGAGTTTTGTGTTATATGATGGAACTATTTCTGAATGGGGAAAAAAGATTATATCCCATCCAGCCATGATCGATTCTTTAAAGATATTTATAAGTAGTAGAGTTAAACCTAGATATTCAGAATTAAGAGCATATCCTCAAATAATTCACATAAATCTTTCTGGTTTTACAAAAGATGAACGCAAGCGCTTTTTTGTAAACTATTGTCGTTACTATAATGTTCAAATAGAGGATAATGACGTTGAATATTTTATTGATAGACTCAAGTCCTCACCTCAGCAGCTTGAGCATGCTGTACTCGAAATTAAAAATAAAAATGTAAAAACAGCGAAAAAGAATATTGATAGTCTTGTAGCAATTGGAGATGAAGTTTTTTCTAGAGTGATTAGTTGGTTTAAAGGAAATAATACAGCTCTTACTTTAGCGAAAGTGCTTTCAGAAGTTGATATGATAAGTTTCGAGTTATTAGAACAATTGTATGAGGAAGATTACCCAGAAATAGAACAACTAATAAATCAGTTCGAATCATTATCCATTTTAAGTTTTTATGGTCCCGGTGGTAATAATATCAGTTTGGATGGGGGTGTGGCGGATTATATACGTAGAAGTAATTTGGAATTGGATTCTATAATGAAAAACCGTATTGAGGAAATAATTTGTAATAAGATAGATACTGTTGAAGATGATTTAGGTGAACTGTCAGTATTCTTGTATGATTTACGGAAGCAGTTATTGTCGGGTAAAGGTGTTGCATATATCATGCCTTCCATTGTTATCAGTACTGTCATAGACCTTTATGATCGGGGGCGTTATGAAGAAGTGAGAAAGATTTGTTTACATGCCTTGGAAGATAGTTCAAGTTATACAGATGAACCTTTGCAGGAGTTGTATTATAGGTTATGCCAAGTTCTAGCTCGAATGAAAAATACGGATTTCTTTAAATACATTAATAAAATATATGATAAAAGTAGTAAAGACTTTCTTTTGGGATTTTACTATCGATATAAAGCAGATTATCCTAGAGCAGAGGAGTATCTCCTTAAAGCTTTAGGCACCAATCCAAGTATGCAAGTTGCTAGACGTGAATTAGTAAATGTTTATTTGAATCAACGCGAATATGAGAAAGCTCTCCCTTTAGCAAAAGAGAACTATAATAGTAAATCAACTAATCCATATCACATAGAAGCTTATTTTCGTTGTTTAGTAAATCATTATCCATGGGATACTGAAATAAAAGATGTGCTTAACTGCCTCCTTAAAGAGATGCACGAAAGCATTAGTAAACGTAAGGAGGAACTTTTAGCATCTATGCAATTGGAATACTTTATTAAATCCAGAAGTCATACCAAGATGGAAATAAAAGATAGGATACAAGAAACATTGGCTCAATATCCTGACTCGCCTCAAGTTTATAGGATTAAAGAAGAATATGAAAATGATAAGAATAGATTTTGTGCCAATTAGATATTGCTAAGAGGAATTTTGTTTCAATATATTATAATCATTATGCGCAATATTTGTTTGTCTAACTATTCCTCCTATCGCCTCAGACCATCTCAGATAGCGTGGTTTGTTTGTCTAAACAATAATATAATTTAGACAACTAATTGAAAGTAAGAATGAAACAATTTCTTCAACGAGGAGGAATATTGACGTTCCTCGGATAGATTAAACAATTAACTACCAGCGCGACAAACAAATTTTTATTGTTTATCGCGCTGGTAGTTTTATATCTATATTCAAAGTAGAATCCTTTTATTCCTATGCTAACATTTCGTTCATGATGTTTTGTAGTACTATATCAGCAACTTTATATGATAGACTGGATTTGCCAACTTTTTGAGGGTCATATTGAACCTGCTTCACCATATCGATATAAAATGTAAAGTTATTAATCACTTTCTCATCTTCAAAATTTATTGTTAGAGGATTTATTTTCCATTTCAACTTGCCGTTCTCGAATCCCATTAATGAGGTGAGTGCACAAATGATTGGATAGAAAAATCCATACGCATAGTTATATATAGATCGTTTTGGATAGGTATTAAATGGACCTGTAAATTTGCTGATATAACCGCCTGTTTCATTTTCCTTCTGCACTACTCCTGTGATACGGCCAAAAGAGCCAGAATTCCTATTATAGACCATTGGAAAGTGGTAATAAATTTTGTCGAAAAATCTGACAATATCATCAACAAGTTCAAATCCAGATCTGATCGCATTGTCTGTAAGATCGTATTTCCCGAGTTGCTGTTCGGAAACGGATTTATCTTTCATTAAGTTACGGTAATATTTAACACACAAGCTTTTTTGTGAATATATAGCTATTCGGTTAAGTATTCCAATGTTGGGATTGTCATCAAAATAACCACATTCATGCAATTTTATTAAGGGTAGGCAGGCCAACGCAACGATATCGTCACATTTTATCGTACCTGGTTCACCACTTCGCCATGCAATATTTTCACGGTAACTCCCCTTTAAGCATCTCTTAAGATCTTCATACAGACCCTCCTTATTGCTCTTTGTCGCTTCATTCAGCGAAACATTGGCGTTTCTTGCCGAACAAATTTCAAGTATATGATTAGAGAAATACTCAATTGATGCTTCATCTTTATCTACAGGAGCTATAACTTCAATTGGAATAGAAAATTTCAGTTGCCCAATGTGGGATTCATATCCAACTTTCAGCGAGGCAAAAGTATCCTCATTGCGATAATATCTAATACAATCGTCCCAAGTTTTCAAGTTATCGTCATTAATAACATTTGCAATGAATCGACATAACGCAAATGCGTTATGTCCACCGTCCATTATTCCCTCCATTTCTTCTTCAGAAAAACTAAGGCGCACTCTATTGCGGTCTAAAAGATCGACATAGATGGACGAAAGTAGAATACCTTTTGAACTAAAGAAATAGAGCTCCGGGGAGAATTGCAATGTTTCCTCAATTGCTTTGACAATAGGATTGATCTTTGCTTTTCTAGGGTTGACTTTGCTATCTGCATGATGCATTAGATTGATGAAGCCGAGCGGTGAAATTGGCATGACAATCTTTTGGATGCAGATGCCTTCGATAGATCTTGTAACTGATACCTGAGTCTGATTCTCTGATTTGAGAATTACTGATTTAGCGTTCATAATTTTCTTTGACCATTCCTTTCGAAATTAATAATAAAATAGGGTAGTATGCCAACTACTTATTCACTTGCAAGTAGGAATGATCAAGTCGCCAAGAAACTTTCGTTTGCATGATACCTTGCACTACTCCAGCGCAATCTCTCATCCAAGAGATACTCCCATCCGGGAACAGTTCCAAAGATATAGATTTCATTTGAGTTTTCCAAATGAAGGCACATTACGGAAAGAAATTCATATTGATATATATGGCAGTACACACCACAATTATTATTTCGGCAACAAACAGTCTTTCCTTTATAAGAGCATCGTCATTGGGGTCACTTTGCACCTCTCCAACTTACGCTTTGGGTAGCCAAACTGAAATCAATTACCGAGCTATATATGCAATTAGAAACGGCAGAATTATATTTTGTATGATTGAAGAATACCTAAAAAAGTATACGATCTATGTGATCTATATAAATGGTGGAGTAATCATAAAGATGAATTCAAAGAAGAACTGTCGAAGATTCTACCTATTGATATTAACGGCTAAAATGTATTTAGAAATAGTGTAAAATTAGATATTGGTAGAGTGGTTAATTTGTTTGCTTCCCAATTCCTCCCATCGCCCCAGTCCGTCTTAGATGGTGCGGTTTGTTTGCGTAAATTTCGTCTATTGTCATATAATATACTGATAATCAATGCGGGTTAATTTCTTAAATGAGGAGAAGTACTGATCCTTAATAGATTAAATAATTAAGCACTAACGGGACAACTTGTTTATCCCGTCGATACTTTATGGTGCCCAAGAGACATATTTAATATCAAACTTTTGTAAAACACAAACAAGGATTAAAAATATTTGTCGTATAAAAATAATTGTGAAAACGAATCCGTTTTAATTAACGAGTTTATCACTTTTGCTCCTATTGCAACGCCAACATAAAGTTTGTAGATTCTCTGGCAACGTTTTGCCCCCCTTAGATACAGGAATAATACGGTCTATTTCCAATAACAGATGTGGCTCATCCTCTAAAGAAGCTCCACAACAAACACACTTATATCCATCCCTCCTTTTTATCTGTTCTCTTAAATTGTTTGTCATCAGTTGCCTTTGGCACACCATTGAATTTTTCTTTTCAATAACGGATGCTATATAATGGACATTTCCAAAGTCGGCACATCAAAATCCACAGTACATTCCAGAGAACTATTGCCACCGGAACTCACATATAAAAACCGATAAGAAGGATAATATTTATCTTCAATATCGAATGGCCGAATCCCAAGTTCACGATAGAGCCGATTCATACTGAAAAGCATGGTAAGCGTAGGAACTTCAGTATGTACGGACTTTATCAATGCCTCGCGCTCCGCGATGTACGATTTCTTACTCTGTTCGATAGCTGAAAACTTATTTACCAAATCTTCATGGAAAGCTAGGCTATCTTCATTGCAACTGATTTTAAAGTATTTGCATATATATTTAAATGGTTGATTCCTTGCATTAGCACAGACCTGTCTTGAACAATTATAGATATTGTCTGCCTCTTTGTATTTAGAAAATTCCGTTCGTTGATAATTCCAGATACTTTATATCGACAAAAGAGGATATACCGGCATCCAATTTTTGTTTATAATATTTATCGTATGAATGTTTTAGATTCTCTATATGTAAATTCAATTCGTTACAATCCTGAATATTTTCCTTTATAGAAACCTTCAATCTAGAGAACTTTCGAGATAAAAAATAGACAAACAGAAACAAACAATAACAACCATAAACTATCGCACATACTATCGCAGCAACGCATACAGCAACCCCAATATAGCAAAGCTATTAACGGCAAGACTATTAATGCCATGATTAAAAGTAATACACTTATTCCTCTCATTAATCTTAAATCATTATAATTTAACACTATAAAAACGGGAAAGGGGCAATGGAGTGCAAATAGTTATTAATTAGCTATTTATGCCTATTTTCTGTTTGCCTGAAATGCAGGGAAACAGCATGAAAAAGCAGGGTTAGGAAGGGTTTGGATTACCAGATCGTTACCTTAGGTCTTCAAGAATTTTGCGTTTTACTTCTCTGTATTTCAGTATATTGCATTGATTTTCACCGCAACAAATAACTCTAATTAACGTACTATTAACAGGTAAAATTTAGAGTTATGAAGCGCAGCACTTTCAAAGTTCTTTTCTATCTGAAAAGGCGGAGCGAGAAAAACGGCAAGGCCCCGATTATGGGGCGTATCACCGTCAACGGCACGGTGTCGCAGTTCAGTTGCAAACTGTCCGTATCCCCGAAGTTATGGGATACCGGGGGTAACCGTGCGGCAGGCAAGAGCGTCGAGGCCCGCCGGATCAACGAGAAACTGGAGAATATCAAAACCAACATCGGCAAACAGTACCAGCGTATCAGCGACCGGGATTCTTACGTTACCGCCGAAAAGGTTAAAAATGCGTGGTTAGGCTTCGGGGACGAACACCGCCTATTGCTCCAGACGTTCGACGAGTATTTACAGGAGTTCGCGGGGAAGCGCGTAGGCAAAGACCGCAGCGCAGGGACGCTGGCGGAATACCGCACCCGCCGCGACCGTCTGGCCTCGTTCCTTCAATACGAGTACGGGTTAAGCGATATTCCGTTTCGGGAACTAACGCACGATTTCGCCGAGAAGTTCATCGTTTACCTGTCCACCGTCCGGGGGCTTCGCTCCAATACGATCTTCCACACGCTAAAAAAGCTGCATGCTATGGTTTACATGGCCCTCGACAAAGGTTGGATAGCCGTCCACCCGTTTCCGGACGTATGGGTCGTTCCTCAATCCCGCGAACGGCACTTTTTAGACGATGACGAGATACGGAAGATCATGGACGTACACTTGCCGAACTATAAGACGGCCATCGTGCGGGACATCTTCGTATTCTGCACGTTCACGGGTCTTGCCTATGCGGACGTAAGGAAACTGACCTGCGACGATATACACACGGACAGCAACGGGGATATGTGGATCATCGACAAGCGGCAGAAAACGGGTACGCAGTTCCGGGTACAGTTGTTGCCCGTTGCAAAACAACTCGTGGAGAAATACCTCCCCCTCTCGTTACCGGGCGGCGCGGTCTTTCCCGTTCCGAGCCGTAGCTCGTACAACGGTTCTTTACGGACGATAGCCCTGCGTGCCGGACTTTCGTTCGTCCCCTCCTCGCACGTTGCACGTCACTCGTTCGCCACGTCGGTCTGCCTGTCGCAGGGCGTTCCGATCGAGACGGTATCGAAGATGCTCGGGCACAAGCATATCACGACCACGCAGATATACGCGAAAATCACCAACGACAAGATCAAGCGGGATATGGATGATTTACGGGCCCGAATCGGCGACAAGTTCCGTTTAGCGCAGTAAATCCGGCAGGAGTCGGAGTAATGGAAAATCGGGGGACGCAACGCGTCTTCCGATTTTTTTGTAACAATCGTGCTGTGAATAGCCTATATTTCAAAATATTTCGTATGTTTGCACCGTTGTACGAACAAAACGACAAACAGATGAACGACCTATTTGCCGACAGCGACAGGAGTGCGCGAAGCTGCACGGGGCGGAGCAAATAGTCCATTCCTTTAGACGGCATGGACTGTTCCGGTCCGTGCCTTTACACTTTTCATTTATTTCGGCTTATTCGAATCGTCTCGTTGAGAAGCGGAGCAAGCCGCCATTGCACGGCAGTACGGTTGCATTTGCGGCATCCGTAAACAATGACGGACCGAAACAGGGCGGCGAATCGCTCCAGGCGATACGGCAAACGGGCCGAATGATATAAGGAAACGAAAAAACGGAATACCAGGAGTATTGCATATTGCAATAACTTCCTTATATTTGGGGTAACGATTCGCCGGAAACGGCGGGCGGCTTTGTCAATCATGCAAATCTGGTAAATTTTCAGGAAGGCAAAGCACAGGCGAAGTCCCATTATCGGCCCATGCCGGGCGGGGCATTCCGTATTTTGGATTCCATGCTACGGCGTGGGCTTTTGTGTTTATTCTTCCTACGGCCTTACCAGAGCCCGCATGGTGTATAAGCATAATGCCCACGTTCGTTTTTATTCCGACGGATAGAAAACTTTTAAAAACGAAAAGGTTATGCTATCTTTGCAGGGTAACAATACGGCATAGTCCGTAACATATCGAATTAAAGGTTAAGACAACCTTTATGCCTTTCAGTAAACTTCGGACTGTTATAGCGATATAGCAGGTTTTCTCTGGTATAAATCTTGTCTGAAACCTCTGTCATGCCTCGGTACGTGTACCGGGGCGGCAGGGGCGTAAGGGCAACTTACCGGAGAAGGCTCCGAAGGCCGACTGAAAGGGGTTGTACCTGCGCTCCTGCTTTTATTGTATCTCGCAGGGCCCGGGGAACAGAAATCACACATTTCAACCCCTCTCGATATGTTCCGGTTCCGCCCGTTTTTCAAAATACGCTTCACGCATTCCATCGCCGGAAATATCCGGCGGCAGGGGCGTTGCCGGAGTGCGCGGGCCTTCCGTCGGACAACCTTTTTTACTAACTTTCATCTATTTCCCCGCACAGGGCAATGCGCTTTCCCGTCAGGTAACAGCGGACAGAGCGCGTTCCCTGTGCGTTTTTTTCTGTTGCACCGTATCGGACGGCCCCGGCTGTCCGCCCTTCGGGGGAATGCACGGCGGTCGTCGAAACGGACAGGGACTTCGCCGAAGACAGCCCGTCGCCGTATTCCCCTCCCGACCATCCGAAACCATACGATATATTCCTTATCGGGAACGGCCGTTTGCGGGGCTGCTATGGGTATCGACGAACGCCCCGCCGCAAAGGGTCTCGTTAAGCTCGCAAGGCCGTGTGTCGCCCTGAACTGCGGTTCGGCCGTTCCCTTTATTCTCGATTCCTCATTTTGAATTTAAATTGCCAAAACAAAAGATCATGCCCAGCAAAAAGAAAGACTCCCGGACGGTCTGCGTCGTGACCGTCTTTTATAAAAGACAATATTTAGGCTCTCTGGTATTCGACAGCCCCGAAACGGGAGAGGCGATCACGTCTGCCGTGCAAACGATGCTCGGGCCCTCGGGCGAGCAGGATGTATCGTTCGAAACGACCCTCCAACCGTTATACGATACGGAGACGATCGAAGGAGAACTGCAAGAGATCATAAAAAGCCTCATTCCGTCGGTTCCGTCTACTCCTACCGTCGATCTGGGAAAGTTGCTCACGGAGGAACGGGCCCTTAACGGACTGTCCGAGCGAATCGACCTTTCTCAAATCATGGGCCTGTGGCAGTTGGGCGATTCCTATCGGTACGACTCCGAACGCAAGGCGTGGGACGAGCCTGTTTCCCTGTTGCCGGCGAACGTCCGAACCCGATTCCGCGAGGACGGAACGACGGAGGAATACGAAGCGGAATTCGATACCGGCAGCAATTCCTACCGTTATGACTCGGAGCGCCGGGCGCTAACGTGGGACGGATGCGAGAATTACATCGTCCGCCTCTCGCCTTCGCGCATGGAGGTCATCACCCATGAACCGGCGACGGAAACACATCCGCACGAAGAGATACACAAGTTCGTTTATAGCAGGATAGGGAAATAAGATATCAGGAGGGGATAATAATCGCAGGCCGAAAGCCGAGGGGCGGGCGTTCCGGTTCGGCGTTTCCGGAAACGGAAGCAGCCTCCGCAACACCCGTCCCCGTTTTTTAATTATGAGTAAGAACGATACAATCACAGATCATGTCCTGAACGGTTCCCCGGTTTCTCCGGTCGAGCGGCTTGCCGTCGTGTTGCGCCATTCGCAAGAGACTTCGCTCAATTCGCTGGCCCGTACGCTCAGGCTCAGGCGTTCGGAAAACCTTTACCAGATCAAGAAAGGCAACAACAATATCAGCGTTCCGCTGGCAAGACGCATTACGGAGGTTTATCCGCAATTCAACGTGGGATGGCTGATTACGGGCATGGGCGAGCCTTTTTGCGAACCGTCGTCCCTGACGGTTTCTCCGTCCGTAAAAAAACTGCCTCTGCACACGGTGCTGGATTTGCTCCCGGACGGGACCCTGCGGGAAACGGAACGCATACTGACTTTCCCTTCGGACTTCTGCCCCTCGGCGGAACTCGTAACCGTATGCCGCGACGACGCTATGGAACCCCGTATCATGCCCGGCGACTATCTGTTTCTAGCTTCCTCTACGGTCGAGGCGGTCGTTTTCGGCCGTTTATACCTTGTCGTCACCGCTTCGGCCCGGCTTTGCCGGGTAATCCGCAAAAGCGAAAAAGAGGGGCGTTTACGCCTCGTATCGCTGAAACCGGAAAGGTACGACGATATCGTCCTGCCCAAAGAGCGCATCCGCGTCCTGTACCGGATCTGCGGAACGTTCCGATATTGGGACGGATAATAGACACGGAGCCGTTTGCAGGGTATTTACGAGATGGCCGATGTTTGCATGGCTTGGGCGGACCGTTCTCTGCCTGAAACAGAAAACAAAGAAACATAAAAAAGCGGGGACAGTTCTCAAACTGTCCCCGCTTTCGGAAATTACCGGTACTCTGCCGGTCTGAGGTTTCGGATCAGCACTTTCCTTATCCCCGCTTCGGGATAGAGGAATACCCTGTCGCTGACAGCCGTGTAGGGGATTTGCCGGGTATCGCGCAGAGTTTGGAGCGTCCGGGGCGAGATATGCAGGTAGTCGCATACGTCGCGTCCGGTCAGGTAGCGTTCCTCCCGGATCGGCGGCACGTAGTTCTCCGCCGCCCGGCACAGGGCCCGTTCGATCTGTCCGAGCCTGACGAAAGCCTGTTTGACCTCGTCGCTTTCGGGAGTCAGATAATCCATCGACATGCCTTATCTCCTTTTAGGTTCGGTTCTCGATTCGAGGAACGCCGCGACGTCGTTTTCCCGGTAGAAATACTTTCCTCCTACGCTGGAGAACGGGATCAGTCCCCGCTCCCGGTAGGATTGCAGCGTCCGCTTGCTGACTCCCAGCGCAAGACATACGTCCTGCGAGTCGATTCAACTGCTGTCCGTCCTCGGCTCCTACCGGGGGTCCAGCACCCGGGCCCGGTCGGTGCGACTTGG
>OGQP01000975.1_pt1 | contig 17823 bp, 13 predicted proteins | sample 1553251 | NCBI WGS metagenome assembly OGQP01 (sample SAMEA2580016, study PRJEB22360) | human gut metagenome | biome: human gut; feature: human-associated habitat; material: faeces | place: Denmark | collected 2008/2010 | reverse complement strand
TGATGCCGATGCACACCGGTGCTAAACCCGGGAGGTTCATCAGCAGGTCGTTGACGAGATAGCGGAAACGTCCGTCGTAGTGGTGTCCGATGATGGAGCCGAGCGCCACGCCGTCCTGACCGCCGAGCGGGTGGTTGGACACGAAGGTGTATAGTTTGCCGTCGTCTTTCGGCGGAAGGTTCTCCTTGCCGATGATGCGTATGTCCATCTTCAGATAGCGCACTGTAGACTCTAACCACTCCACGCCGCTCTCGCCGCGGTGCTCCCAGATGAAAGCGTTCACCTGGTCTTGGTGTATAATCTTCTTGAGCCATTTCACAAGCAGGCGAGGCACGTAGCGAGCCTTGCTGCCCAGCTTGCTGTGCAGTATCTTTTCGATGTCGATCGTTTTTTCTGTTATCTCATTCATAAACCCGAAAACGCTGGTTGTGCTTCTTAATTTAGTGCAAAAATACTATATCTTTTTTATATACAAACATTTTAGCACAAGAAATGTAATATTTAATCAAATTTGATATGTTTTTGTAAACTTGTATGCGATTTTTTGTGTACCTTTACACCCAAATACGCATATATAATGTATAAGGACAAAACAGACAATACTACGATAGCAGCAACATACCATGTTCCGGTGCTTTTAGGCGAGAGCGTTGACGGGCTCAACATCAAGCCTGGCGGCATATACGTGGATGTCCCCTTCGGTGGCGGTGGCCACTCGCGCGAGATACTGTCGCGCCTCACCGACGGCGCACATCTGTACAGCTTCGACCAAGATGCAGATGCGGAGCGCAACATTCCCGATGCGGGCGACAGCTTCACGTTCGTGCGCAGCAACTTCCGCTATCTGAAGAACTGGATGCGCTATTATGGTGTGGAGCATATCGACGGCTTGCTCGCCGACCTCGGCGTATCGTCGCACCACTTCGACGACGCAGAGCGCGGTTTCTCGTTCCGCTTCGACGCACCGCTCGACATGCGTATGAACAAGCGCGCCGGACGCACCGCTGCCGAGATAGTGAACACGTACGACGAGGAACGCCTCGCCGACATCTTCTACATCTACGGCGAGATGAAGAACTCGCGACGCATAGCGTCGGCTCTTGTGAAGGCACGTCAGACGGCGGAGATAAAGACCACGAAGGACTTTCTGGCAGCCGTAGAGCCGTTCTTCAAGCGCGAACGCGAGAAGAAAGACATGGCACGACTCTTTCAGGCGTTGCGCATAGAGGTGAACCACGAGATGGACGCGCTGCGCGAGATGCTGCTCGCTGCCTCTGAGCTGCTTGCACCAGGCGGTCGACTATCGGTTATCACCTACCACTCGCTTGAGGATCGCATGGTGAAGAACGTGATGAAGTCGGGCAACGTGGAAGGAAAGGTGCAGCAGGACTTCTTCGGTAGGATAGAGACACCATTCCGATTGGTCAACAACAAGGTGATACTGCCATCCGACCAAGAGCAGGCTGACAACCCGCGCAGTCGCAGTGCTAAACTAAGAATAGCTGAAAAGAAATAAGAAAATGAAAGAAGACAACCCCATAATAGATATCGCGGACGCATCCACGACGAACGTGGAAACGCCCGCTGCTGACAAGGCAAAGCCCGTGGACGAGAAAGCTGACGAGACACCGACAGCCGACGGAAGCCCATCGGAGCCGGCATCGGACGGGGCGCCATCGCTGCGCACCATCATACGTCAGCAGGCGATAGAGGACGAGCTGCCACTCTCGAAGAACCTCACACTGAAGAAGGTGCTCGGCGGCGACATCCTCAACACGCAGTTCCTGCGCCGACAGATATGGGTGATAGTGATAGCCTCGCTGTTCGTCATCGTCTATATCTCTAACCGATACAAGTGTCAGCAGAACCTGATAAAGATAGACAAGCTGACGAACGAACTGGAAGATGCAAAGTATCGCGCACTATCCAGCTCGAGCGACCTGACACAGCAGACACGCGAGAGCAAGGTGCTCGAACGTCTGCATAACGACAAAGACTCAACGTTGCACATTGCTACGCAGCCCCCATACATCATAACAATCCCTAATAACGAGTAAGCATGAGCAAATTTGACAGTAAGAAAGTGATGCCACGCTACAGTTTCCTCGCCATTCTCATGACGTTGGTGGCAATCACCGTCGTAGGCAAGACACTATACATAATGACCGCCAAGCGCGCCTTCTGGGAAGAGGTGGCTGACCGCGTGAAGGTGGATAGCTTGAAGACGCTGCCTATTCGTGGCAATATACTCAGTTGCGACGGACAACTCATGGCATCGTCGCTGCCACAGTATAACATCTTCATGGACTTCGTGGCACTGCGCGAGGCGAAGAAAGACACGCTCTTCGAGCAGAAACTCGACTCGATATGCATGGGGCTGAACGCCATCTTCCCCGACCGCTCGGCAGAGGAGTTCAAGAAGCACCTCATGGAAGGCTTTGAAAAGAACAAACGCCACTGGCCCATATGGAACCGACGTATCAACTACAGCACCTTCTCGGAGGTGAAGAGCCTGCCCGTGTTCAACCTCAGCAAGAACCAAAGCGGATTTCACTGGGATGAGCACAACGCACGCAAGCTGGCTTACGGCTCGCTCGCCGGACGTACCATCGGAAAGATGTACGGCGCGAAAGACACCGCACAGTGCGGCTTGGAACTCTCATACGACTCGCTGCTGCGTGGCGAGGAGGGCATACGCCATCGCCGAAAAGTGCTCAACAAATACCTCGACATCGTAGACACACCACCGGTGAATGGTGCCGACATCATGACCACCATCGACGTGTCGATGCAAGACCTTGCCGAACGCGCACTGCTCAAGGAGTTGCGTCTCATCAACGCCAACGTGTGGCTATCGTTATGGAGGTGAAGACGGGCGATGTCAAGGCTATCGTCAATATGACGAAGTGTGCCGACGACGACTATCACGAGATAAAGAACCACGCCATCAGCGACTTGCTCGAGCCTGGTTCGGTATTTAAGACAGCAAGTATCATGGTGGCACTCGACGACGGAGTGGTAGACACCACCTATCGTGTGGAGACAGCAGGCGGCGTGTGGCCGATGTACGGCAGAGAGATGAAAGACCACAACTGGCGACGCGGTGGCTACGGTATGCTCACGCTGCCACAGACGCTGATGGTCAGCTCGAACATCGGTGTGAGTCGCATCATCGACGACCACTACCACAACACGCCGGAGAAGTACGTGCAAGGCATCTATCGCCTCGGACTCGCCGACGACCTGCACATACCGCTGCAAGGAGCATCGCCGGCACGCATACGTATGCCGAAGAAAGACGCGCGCGGCAAGCAGTACGTCAACTGGAGCAAGACAACGCTGCCCTGGATGAGCATCGGCTACGAAACGCAGGTGCCACCAATCTCAACACTCACCTTCTACAACGCCATCGCCAACGGCGGAAAGATGATGGCACCGCGCTTCGTGAAGGCGGTGATGAAGGACGGAGTGGTGATAAAGGAGTTTGAACCCGTGGTGCTGCGCGAGCGCATCGCCAAGGAGACAACGATAAAGAAGATAACCACCATTCTCGAACACGTGGTGAGCCAGGGACTCGGCAAGAAAGCCGGCTCGCAGTCGTTCCTCGTAGCAGGCAAGACGGGTACGGCGCAGATATCGAAGGGCGCAGCCGGATACAAGAGCGGACAGATGAACTATCTGCTCTCGTTCGCAGGCTTCTTCCCAGCCTACGAGCCACGCTATAGCTGCATCGTCTGCATACAGAAGTCGGGTCTGCCGGCTTCGGGTGGCGGCATGAGCGGCGTGGTGTTCCACGACATCGCCGAGGGCATCATGGCACAGAGCCTGAAACTGGAGGCTACCGATGCACGCGACTCGTTGTCGGTGCTCATTCCACAAGTGAAAAACGGCAACATGCTTGCTGCAAGCTACGTGCTCGACCATCTCGGCATAAAGCAGCAATCCAACTGGGACGGCTCATATCTCAACGGCAACCCCATCTGGGGACACGCCTTTGAGAGCAGCGGAAAGACAATCGCGCTGCATCGTGTGCCAGAAGTGGACAAGAGCATCATGCCCGACGTGCACGGCATGGGAGCCAAAGATGCCGTGTATCTCATAGAGAGCCGCGGCGTGAAGGTGAAGCTAAATGGCAGAGGAAAAGTCATGGAGCAGAGCATCGGTGCCGGACAGCGGATAAAGAAGGGCATGGTTTGCTCGCTAAGGCTCGGTTGAGGTGTTGATGAGTTGAGGTTTCCTTATCCTCTTATAACACTATTCTCAATACACCCACATTTTATTCAATTCCTCTATTATATAAAAAAAGTAAAAACCAGATATATGAAACTTAAAGAATTGCTTAAGAACATCACCGTTCTTGCTATAAAAGGCAGCGATGATGTAGAAGTGACTGGCGTCAATATTGATTCTCGCCGCATCAAGGAAGGACATTTGTTCGTGGCAATGAAAGGCACCCAGGTAGACGGACACAAGTTCATACCTAAGGCTGTGGAGCTCGGCGCGAAGGCTGTGCTCTGCGAAGTGATACCAGAACAAACCGAAGAAAACGTGACGTATGTGCAGGTGGCTGACACCGAGGACGTGGTGGGCATCGTTGCAACCACATTCCACGGCAATCCGTCGACAAAGCTGAAGCTTGTCGGTGTGACCGGAACGAACGGCAAAACCACTATCGCCACCTTATTATATAATATGTTCTCGAAGATGGGGCACAAGTGCGGACTGCTCTCCACGGTGTGCAACTACATCGTTGATGAGGCTGTACCGGCAGACCACACCACTCCCGACCCGATAGCACTGAACGAGCTGCTTCACCGCATGGTGGACGCAGGCTGCGAGTACGCCTTCATGGAGTGCTCGTCGCACGCCATAGCGCAGAAGCGCATCGGTGGACTGACCTTCGCTGGTGGACTCTTCACCAATCTCACACGCGACCACCTCGACTATCACAAGACATTCGAGAACTATCGCAACGCGAAGAAGGCTTTCTTCGATATGCTGCCCAAGACCGCATTCGCCATAACCAACGCCGACGATAAGAACGGAATGGTGATGGTGCAGAACACTAAGGCTACGGTGAAGACATACTCCACACGTAGCGTTGCCGACTTCAAGGCGCGCATCATCGAGTGTCACTTCGAAGGAATGTACCTCGAAGTGAACGGCAGAGAGGTGGGCGTGCAGTTCATCGGCAAGTTCAACGTTAGCAACCTGCTGGCTGTGTATGGTGCAGCAGTGATGCTCGGCAAGAAACCGGAGGACGTGCTCGTGGCGATGAGTACGCTGCACAGTGTGAGCGGACGCCTCGAACCGATACACTCGCCGGAGGGCTACACTGCCATTGTCGATTATGCTCACACGCCTGACGCATTGGAGAATGTGCTCAACGCCATTCACGAGGTGCTCGACGGCAAGGGAGAGGTGATAACCGTATGCGGAGCCGGTGGCAACCGCGATAAGGGTAAGCGTCCGCTTATGGCACAGGAGGCTGTGAAGCAGAGCGACCGCGTCATCATCACAAGCGACAACCCACGCTTCGAGGAACCACAGGACATCATCAACGATATGCTTGCCGGACTCAATGCGCAGCAGATGAAGAAGGTGATAGCCATCACCGACCGTCGTGAAGCAATACGCACTGCCTGCATGATGGCGAAGAAGGGCGACGTGATACTCATAGCCGGCAAGGGACATGAGAATTACCAGGAGATAAAGGGTGTGAAGCATCACTTCGACGACCATGAAGTGGTGCGCGAATGCTTTTAAAGTTCAAAATTCAAAACTTAAAAATGTTATACTATCTTTTCCGTTTCCTCGAAGAATACGGCATTAGTGGCTCGCACATGTGGGGCTACATATCATTCCGCTCGCTGTTGGCACTGATCATCTCACTCGTTGTCTCAGCATGGTTTGGCGAGAAGTTTATCAAGTATCTGAAGCGTAAGCAGATTACGGAGACAGCACGCGATGCAAGCATCGATCCGTTTGGCGTAAAGAAGATTGGTGTGCCGTCGATGGGTGGTGTGATAATCATCGTCTCTATCCTCGTGCCGGTGCTGTTGCTCGGTCGTCTGCGCAACATCTATCTCATCCTGATGATTGTCACCACGTTGTGGCTCGGCTTCTTGGGTGGCATGGACGACTTCATAAAGATATTCCGCCACGACAAGGAAGGACTGAAAGGTCGTTACAAGATTGTGGGACAGGTGGGCATCGGACTCATCGTGGGTCTTGTGCTGTGGGCATCGCCCGATGTGAAGATGAACGAGAACCTCGTCTACGAACGCCAAGGACAAGAACTCGTGGTGAAACATCAGAGCGAAGCGCATAAGTCGCTGAAAACCACCATTCCGTTCGTGAAGAGTCATAACCTCGACTACTCGCGCATAACGAGCATCTTCGGCAAGTATCGTGTGGCAGCCGGCTGGATACTGTTTGTCATTATGACCATCTTAGTGGTGACAGCAGTGAGCAACGGAGCCAATCTGAACGACGGCATGGACGGTATGTGCGCAGGTAACTCCGCCATAATAGGTGTGGCACTGGGCATACTCGCCTATGTCAGTTCGCACATCGAATATGCCGGTTATCTGAACATAATGTACATACCCGATTCGCAGGAACTCGTAGTATTCCTCAGTGCCTTTGTCGGAGCATTGATAGGCTTCCTTTGGTACAACGCCTATCCAGCTCAAGTGTTCATGGGTGACACCGGCTCGCTCACCATCGGTGGCATCATCGCCGTAACGGCAATCATCATACACAAGGAGCTGATGCTCCCGATACTCTGTGGCATCTTCTTTGTGGAGAGCCTAAGCGTCATACTGCAGGTCTACTACTTCAAACTCGGTAAACGTCATGGCGTTAAGCAGCGCATCTTTAAGCGTACGCCAATCCACGACAACTTCCGCACACAGGCTTCGCAGCTCGACCCCGACTGTAAGTATCTCATCACCCGACCACGGACTGCGTTCCATGAGTCGAAGATAACGGTGCGCTTCTGGATTACAACCATAATCCTTGCAGCGATGACCATCATAACGTTAAAGATTAGATAGACACAATGAAAAGAATAGTTATTCTTGGAGCCGGCGAAAGTGGAGCCGGTGCCGCAGTGTTGGCAAAGAAAGAAGGCTTCGACGTGTTCGTTAGCGACATGTCAGCCATCAAAGACAAATATAAGAAACTGCTCGACGACCACGCCATCGAGTGGGAGGAACGTCAGCACACAGAGGAGAAGATACTCTCTGCCGACGAAATCATCAAGAGCCCCGGTATCCCGAAGGAAGCCCCAATGGTGAAGGCGGCTATGGAGAAGGGTATACACATCATCAGCGAGATTGAGTTTGCAGGTCGCTACACCCACTCGAAGATGATATGTATCACAGGTTCTAATGGCAAGACAACAACCACGTCGCTCATCTATCACATCTTCAAGACTGCAGGCTACGACGTAGGACTCGCCGGCAACATCGGACGCTCGCTCGCTTTGCAGGTGGCAGAGGATCCGCACGAATACTACATCATCGAGCTTAGTTCATTCCAGCTCGACAATATGTACGACTTCCACGCCAATATCGCCATTCTGCTGAACATCACGCCCGATCATCTCGACCGCTACGACTACTGTATGCAGAACTACGTGGACGCGAAGATGCGCATCATACAGAACCAGACCGACAAGGACTCGTTTATCTACTGGAACGATGACCCCGTCATCAAGCGCGAACTGGAGAAATACGACATCAAAGCCATTCAGTATCCGTTCTCCGAATTGAAGGAGAAGGGTTCCATCGGCTACATGGAGGACGGCGAGTACACCATCGAACGACCTACACCGTTCAACATGGAGCAGGAGGAGTTGTCGCTCACCGGCAAACACAACATATACAACTCGCTGGCAGCAGGCATCGCTGGCAACATCACGGGCATAAAGAAGGACGTGATACGTCAGAGCCTGAGCGACTTCCCTGGTGTAGAACACCGCTTAGAGAAGGTGTGCAAGGTGGGCGGAGTGCAGTATGTCAACGATTCGAAAGCTACGAATGTAGACGCTTGCTGGTATGCGCTTGAGAGCATGAAGACACCTACTATCCTCATCATCGGTGGTAAGGACAAAGGCAACGACTATAACGAGATACTCGACCTTGTGAAGCAGAAGTGTAAGGCACTCGTATTCCTCGGTGCCGACAACACAAAGCTGCACAACTTCTTTGACAATCAGGGCGTGGAGATACGCGATACTCACTCGATGAAGGACTGTGTGGCTGCCTGCTACGAGCTTGCAGAACCCGGCGACACCGTGTTGCTCAGTCCGTGCTGCGCCAGCTTCGACCTCTTCAAGAATATGGAGGACAGAGGTGAGCAGTTTAAGACACTGGTGAGAGGATTGTAATAGGGGGTTGAGGTGGTGAGATGGTGTGAAAGGTGGTGAAGTGTTGAGATGGTGTTGTGTTGACATTAGCAATACAAATCTCAACATCTCACCACATCACCACATCACCACATCACCACATCACCATCTCAACCCCTCACCATCTCACCATAAAAAATGACAAGCAATGATAAACAAGACATTAGACAACATATTCAAAGGCGACAAGGGAATATGGATGGTGTTCTTCTTCCTATGCGTTATTAGTGTCATTGAGGTGTATTCCGCCTCTGCGCAGCTAACGTATAAGGGAGGTAGCTATACAGCTCCTGTCATAAAGCATATCTTCCTGCTCGCAGTCGGAATATTCTTCATGGTAGTGACGCTCAACGTGAAGTGTAAGTACTTCAAGATGGCAACGCCATTCATGCTCGTTATCTCTCTGGTGACGCTGTTGTGGGTGTTTTTAGCTGGTGCCTCCACAAATGGAGCACAACGCTGGATAAGCATCGTAGGCATACAGTTTCAGCCCTCGGAGATAGCCAAGGGCACCATGGTGCTCGCTACGGCGCAGATATTGAGTGCGTTGCAGACTGAGGATGGAGCCGACAAGATGGCATTCAAGTACATACTCACCGTGTGCTTCTTCATTGTGCCACTTATCATGGTTGAGAACCTATCAACGGCATTGTTGCTCTGCATCGTCATATTCATGATGATGCTGCTTGGACGTGTGCCCATGCGTCAGCTTGGCAAGCTGCTCGGCTTTGCAGTGCTCGGCGTGGCACTCGTCGTTGGAGCCGTGATGGTCTTTGGTAAAGACGAGGCGCAGAAGCCCGAGAGTCAGGCCCTCACCGAGCAAGTAGCGAAGCCGAATGATGTCAATGGCACTAATGTCGAAGAAAAAGCCGAAGATAAGAACATTGTGGAGAAGGTGTTCCACCGCTTCGATACGTGGAAATCGCGCATCAATAAGTTCCTCGCACACAAGGACGTAGCACCGAAGGATATCGATCTCGATAAGGATGCTCAAGTGGCGCACGCCAACATTGCCATCGCCTCTTCGAATATCACCGGCAAAGGCCCGGGCAACTCCGAGGAGCGCGACTTCGTGTCGCAGGCGTTCAGCGACTTTATCTATGCCATTATCATCGAGGAGATGGGTATCGTAGGTGCTGCCGGTGTAGCCATGCTCTACATCATTCTGTTGTTCCGCACAGGACGCATTGCCAGCAAGTGTGAGAACAACTTCCCTGCACTCTTCGCCATGGGGCTCGCCCTGCTGCTCGTTACGCAGGCATTGTTCAACATGTGCGTTGCGGTGGGCATCGTACCCGTGACGGGTCAGCCGCTGCCGCTCATCAGTAAGGGTGGAACGTCGACCATCATCAACTGCGTGTACATCGGTGCTATACTCAGTATCAGTCGCTCGGCACAACGCAAACAGGAAATTATAGCCGACACAACAGAAGCGTAAATTACACAACTAAAAACGTTAAATTACACTCTATATTATTCCCGCAGCGCGGGAACATTATTCCGGTGCTACGGGAACAACACTCCAGCGCAACCGGAACAATGTTCCGGTGCTACGGGGATTTTCTTGTTTTTGCGAGATGTAAAAACTACATTTGCGAGATATAAAACTACATTCAACGCATCGAATATAGACATACATAGAGTAGAAGTTGCAAACGTCTGTGTATTAATAAAAAAAAGCGTAAGAAAAAAACGTAATAATCTGAAATATCAGAAAAAATTATTAATTTTGTATTTTGAAAGAAATGTGAGTAAATGGAACAAGAAATAAGAGTCATTGTTAGTGGTGGTGGCACCGGTGGACACATATTTCCAGCCGTGTCGATAGCCAATGCAATAAAGTCGAAATGCCCCAATGCGAAGATACTTTTCGTTGGAGCCCTCGGACGTATGGAGATGCAGCGTGTGCCAGACGCAGGTTACGAGATAGTAGGTCTGCCGGTAAGAGGATTTATCCGTCCGCTGTGGTCGCCTCGTAACATCGGTGTTGCGCTCGACTTCCTCCGCAGCAAGCGAATGGTGCGCAAGACAATTCGCGAGTTTGCCCCGGATGTGGTGGTAGGCGTAGGCGGATATGCCAGTGCCGCGACGCTCGATGCTGCCAGTGCCATGGGTATCCCGACACTTATACAGGAACAGAACTCATACGCTGGCGTGACTAACAAGCACCTCGCTGCCAAGGCACGCAAGATATGTGTGGCATACGACGGCATGGAACGCTTCTTCCCAGCCGAGAAGATAATCAACACGGGCAATCCCGTGCGCCAGAACCTCATCGAGACAACTATCTCGCGCGAGGAGGCAGTGCTTAGTCTCGGGCTCGACCCCACAAAGAAGACAATACTTCTCGTAGGTGGTAGCCTCGGAGCTCGCACCATCAACGAAAGTGTGCTGCAGCACCTCGACCTCGTAGAGCATAGTGGCGTGCAGTTTGTATGGCAAACAGGCAAGTACTACAGTGCAGCAGTGGCAGAGCAGTTGAAGGCGCACAAGCCGCTGCCCATGCTGAAGGTGATGGACTTCATCAGCGACATGGGAGCCGCATACAAAGCTGCCGACCTCGTGATAAGTCGTGCAGGAGCAAGTTCCGTCAGCGAGTTCTGCTTGATAGGCAAACCCGTAATCCTCGTGCCTTCGCCAAATGTGGCTGAGGATCATCAAACAAAGAACGCTTTGGCACTCGTCAACAAAGACGCAGCGCTCTACGTGAAGGATGCCGAAGCACCAGCAACACTGCTCCGCCTCGCTATTGATACTGTGAACGACGCAGAACAGCTCGCACAACTCACAGCGAACATTAAAAAACTCGGCAAGCACAACTCTGCCGACGTAATAGCCGACGAGGTACTGAAACTCGCCAATAAACAGTAAAAAGACAAAAATGGAACTCAAAGATATTAAAGCCGTATATTTCGTAGGCGCAGGTGGCATCGGCATGAGCGCCATTGCACGCTATTTCATTCGCAAGGGCTTGGTAGTGGCAGGCTACGACAAGACACCATCTGAACTGACAAAGCAGCTCGAGCGCGAAGGCGCACTCCTCCACTATGCGGAGAACGTAGACGAGATACCGCACGCTTGTCGCGATCCGAAGTCGTGCCTCGTTATCTATACACCGGCGATACCAGCCGACCATAAGGAGTTGCAATACTTCCGCGAGAATGGTTTCACCGTGGAGAAGCGCGCACAGGTGCTCGGCACACTAACACGCACACATAAAGGACTCTGCGTGGCTGGCACACACGGCAAGACATCAACATCAACCATGTGTGCACACATCATGCACCAGAGTCATATCGACTGCAACGCATTCCTCGGAGGCATATCGAAGAACTACGGTTCCAACTACATAATCTCGGACGAAAGCGACTATGTAGTGATAGAAGCCGACGAGTTCGACCGCTCTTTCCATTGGCTTCGCCCGTGGATGAGTGTCATCACAGCAACTGACCCTGACCACCTCGACATCTACGGCACAAAAGAAGCATACCTTGAGAGCTTCCGCCACTATACAACACTCATTCAGCCAGGTGGCGCACTCATCATACATCGCGATTTGGAGATGAAACAGGCGGTGCAGGAAGGTGTGAAGGTGTACGACTATAGCCGCCATGAGGGCGACTTCCATGCTGAGAATATCGTCATCGACAACGGAACAATCACCTTCGACTTCATCTCGCCAATAGAGAACGTGAAGGGAGTGAAGCTCGGCCAACCCGTGCCAATCAACATCGACAACGGTATCGCAGCTATGGCGATGGCACAGCTCGCTGGATGCAACGCAGAGGAACTTAAGTATGGCATGAAGACATACCATGGCGTAGACCGTCGCTTCGACTTTAAGATAAACGATAGCCGACATGTGTTGCTCTCCGACTACGCACACCATCCGAAGGAGATATACCAAAGCGCAAAAAGCATACGCGAGCTATATAGCGGACGACATATCACAGCGATATTCCAACCACACCTCTACACTCGTACACGCGACTTCTATCGCGACTTCGCTGACGCACTTAGTCAGCTCGACGAGGTGATACTCACCGAGATTTACCCCGCACGCGAGCAACCTATCGAAGGCGTAACGTCGCAGCTCATCTACGACAACCTGCGCCCTGGGATGGAGAAGAGCATCATACGCAAAGACGATGTGCTCGACCTCGTAAGCAAGCGCGACTTCGACGTGCTCGTGATACTCGGAGCCGGCGATCTCGACAACTATATGCCACAAATAACTAAGATAATAGAGAATAAGAAGTGAAACTGTCCCGTAGCAAAGTCTTCTTCGTTGTAAGTGATGTGCTGATAGCCGTTTACCTGCTCGTTGCCTTCTGCTCTTTCGATAAGAAAGGCGGAAACCACACCCCGTGCAATAAGGTGAGCATTGACATCGCCGACAACGTAACAAGCGGATTTATCGATGCGAAGATAATAAAGGACAGACTACAGAAGAACGGCATCTACCCAATAGGCAAAGAAATATGCAAGATAGACACACGCCACATTGAGGAGATGCTCAGTAAAAGCCCATTCGTGCAAACCGCCAATTGTTATAAGACAGAAGGCGGACACGTATATATCAGCGTCACGCAGCGTATGCCTGTGATAAGGATAAAAGCCGAAAACGGCGACGACTACTATGTAGACGATAACGACTGCGTGATGCCGACAACCCACTACACCAGCGACTTGATCATAGCCACGGGTAACATAAATCGCTGGTATGCCACCAACTATCTCTCGCCCTTAGGCAGAGTGATTATGGCAAACGAAATGTGGAAAAATCTCATTGAGCAAATCAATGTACTACCCAACTACAGCATCGAGATTGTGCCACGCATCGGCGACCACATCGTGCACATTGGCAGACTGCCCGACTGCAAGAATCGCACGGAGCGTTTCGCTGCAATAAAGAAGTTTATGGATGTGAAGATGACGCGCCTGTCGAAGTTCTATAAGTACGGACTCTCTACTGTGGGATGGAACAAATACTCGTACATTGACATCGAGTTCGACAACCAAATCATCTGTCGAAAGAAGTCGTCGAAACATGCATATGTAGCACCAGTAGCGATGCCTGTTGCTGTGCAACAAACTGCCGAACAGGCACAACCCACCGCCGAACAGGCACAACCCACCGCCGAACAGGCACAACCTAACGCTACACCGACGCAGTCTACTACCGAACCGACGCAGGGTAAGAAGGAAACCACGAAATCTGCGGCTAAAGAAGTAGAGAAGAAGCCAGAAAAGGCAGAGAAGAAGTCTGACAAGGCAGAAAAGAAGTCTGACAAGACCGATAAGAAGTCGGCTAAGTCAGATAAGAAGTCGAAAGACGATAAACCACAAAAGAAGAAATCAAGTAACAAACGATAATATAACACTCAACAAGATAAACGTATGGCAAAGGATTTAATAGTAGCTATTGAGCTCGGGTCGTCTAAGATGACCGGAATTGCCGGAAGAAAAAACCCCGATGGCAGCATTTCTATTCTTGCTGTCGCAAAAGAAGACTCCACCCAGTATATACGCAAGGGCGTAGCATATAATATTGAACGTACCGCACAGGGACTGAGCAATATAGTAAACAAACTAAAGAACACTCTTAAAACAGAAATAGCGCAGGTGTATGTAGGCATCGGAGGTCAGAGCATACATAGCGTGAAGAACCCCGTAATAAAGGAATTGCCACAGGACACAATCGTGTCGCAAGAGATGGTGAACGAACTCATGGACACCAATCGCAGTATGGTGTATCCCGACTACGAAATTCTGGATGCCATAACCGAGGAATACAAGGTGGGCGCACTCTTTCAGGACGACCCCATCGGCATTCAGGCAGAACATCTTGAGGGCAACTTCCTCAATGTGTTGTGGCGTCGCTCGTTCTATCGCAACATCAACAAGAGTCTTGACAACGCTGGCATTAAGGTGGCAGAGATGTATCTCGCGCCGCTTGCAATGGCTGATAGCGTGCTCACCGAAGCAGAGAAGCGCGCAGGCTGCGTGCTCGTCGACCTTGGTGCCGAGACCACAACCGTATCGGTCTACTACCGCGACAAGCTGCGCAACATCGCCGTGCTGCCACTCGGTAGCTCGAACATCACAAAAGACCTTGAGTCGTTGCAGATGGACGAGGCTAACGCAGAGGCAATGAAGTTGAAGTACTCTTCGGCTATGACCAACGAAGAAGATATCGATGTCAACGCCACACTGCCCATCGGCGACGGTAGAACAGTGTCGAGCCGTCTGTTCATAGAAGTGGTGGAGGCACGCATACTCGAGATAGTAGAGAATGTGAAGTATCTCATCCCGAACGAACTCACCGACAAGTTGCTCGGCGGAATCGTGCTCACGGGTGGTGGTAGCAATATGAAGAACATCGAGAAGCTCTTCCGTGAAGTGTTCGGCATGGACAAGGTTGACAAGGTACGTATCGCAAAGACCACCACACTTAATATCAACAAGAAAGACTCAGACGTTATCCTTGCTGAAGACGGCACAACAAACACCATCCTCGGCTTGCTCGCAAAGGGCGACATGAACTGCGCCGGACGCGCAATCAGCGACACACTCTTCGGCGAAGAGGAGGAGAACGGCGAGCATACCACCACCATAACGCTCGATCCGAATGCTACTACTGGTACATCAGTAGCCAGCCAGGCCACAACCACCGGACCTGCACCTGCACCTGCCGCTACACAGACCGCCACTACTGGCACAACAGCAGTCGTAGAGGAGGAAGAAAAAGAGGAGGACGAGAAGGAGCCAGAACGTCCGAAGGACACAAAGATAAGCCGCTGGTTTGGCTCGCTAAAGAAGTTCGGACGCTCGCTCGTTGAGCCCGATGTCAATGAATAACCATTAATACGATTATTACTATGTCAGACAATATCAATCCAATGGTGGACTTCGGTGCACCAGAAAAAGAGAATACAATCATTAAAGTAATCGGTGTAGGTGGAGGTGGCGGCAACGCCGTCAACCACATGTACCGCGAGGGCATACACGACGTGTCGTTCGTAGTCAGCAACACCGATATTCAGGCACTCAACGACTCACCAGTGCCTATGAAGTTGCAGCTCGGTAAGGAGGGTCTGGGTGCAGGCAATAAGCCTGAAAAGGCACGCCAGGCAGCCGAGGAGAGCATCAACGACATCACAGCAATGCTTAGCGATGGTACGAAGATGACCTTTATCACCGCCGGAATGGGGGGTGGAACAGGTACGGGTGCTGCACCAGTAATCGCACGCGTGTCGAAAGAACTCGACATCCTCACCGTAGGTATCGTAACCATACCGTTCCGCTTCGAGGGAAAGAAGAAAATCAACCAGGCTCTCGACGGCGTGGAGGAGATGGCGAAGCACGTCGATGCACTTCTCGTTATCAACAACGAGCGTCTGCGCAAGATCTATCCTGAGCTCACCGTGCTCGATGCGTTCGGAAAGGCTGACGATACGCTCAGCGTGGCAGCGAAGTCAATCGCCGAGATTATCACCAACCACGGACTCATCAACCTCGACTTCAACGACGTTAAGACCGTGCTCAAGGACGGCGGCGTGGCAATCATGTCTACAGGTTACGGCGAGGGCGAAGGACGTGTTAAGCAGGCCATACAGGACGCACTCAACTCGCCACTGCTCAACGACAACGATATCTTCAACTCGAAGAAGATTCTTCTTAGCATCAACTTCTCGAAGGACAGCAACAAGGACAACCCTGCAGCAGGCGGTTTGATGATGGAGGAGATGAACGAGGTGAACGACTTCATGGAGCAGTTCGGTTCAGACTTCGAGATAAAGTGGGGTATCGGACTCGACCCCGACCTCGGCAATAAGGTGAAGGTGACCATCCTCGCTACCGGCTTCGGTATCAGAGACGTTGACGGCATGGACTCGCACATCAAGAAGATTGTGCAGGAGAAGGACGAGAAGGCAACAGAGGAAGAGATACAGAAAGGCATACGTATGGGTATGTACTACCCCGACGGCAACGGCAAGTTCGTTGTGAAGCGCCGTCCGCACATCTTCCGCTTCCAGTCTGACGACCTCGACAACGAAGAGGTTATCCTGGCTATCGAGAACACTCCGACATACAAGCGCACACAGCAACAAGTGAAGGAGTTGCGCCGCCGTCTGACCGACGAGCGCGAAGTGGTGAAGCAGAAGGCTGATGAGGGCGTTGTGCGCACCATAACGTTCTAATAGAACTGAACAGGCGCTGCGTTTAAGGGCAGCAGGAACATAACACTACGTGTATAAACATACAAAGGGCAATATCAAAGCATCGTTACATGGCGACTTGATATTGCCCTTTGTGCGTTCAATATATGTATTTTGGGTAAATTGTTCCGTAGTAGGGGTAGTGGCAGAACGTGTTTTTCTGCATAACTTTGCCTGCGGAGAGTAGAAATTAAAACATTGACAGATATGTACATAGAGAAGATAAAGTCGCCAGCCGACTTGAAAGGGCTGGACATAGAGGCGCTTAACATTGTGGCGGACGAGACACGCAGGGCGGTGCTCAACCGCGTGAGCAAGCACGGCGGACACGTAGGTCCGAACCTCGGCTTCGTTGAGGCCACCGTGGCTCTGCACTACGTGTTCGATGCGCCGGTGGACAAGTTCGTATTCGACGTCAGCCACCAGTGCTACCCGCACAAGGTGCTTACAGGTCGCGCCGCAGGTTTCCTCGGCGATGTCGACGACATGAACGCCATATCGGGCTACTCGTCGCCGTCGGAATGCCCCGAGTACGACAACTTCGAGGTGGGACACACCTCCACATCCGTGAGTCTTGCCACCGGTCTGCAGAAGGCGCGCGACGTGAAGGGCACGCACGAGAACATCATAGCCGTCATCGGTGACGGCTCGCTCTCGGGCGGTGAGGCGTTCGAGGGTCTCGACGAGGCGTCGGAGCTGGGCACAGGCATCATCATCGTGGTGAACGACAACGAGATGTCTATCGCCGAGAACCACGGTGGAATATACAAGAATCTGCGTGCGCTGCGCGAGAGCAACGGAGCGTGCGAGCACAACTGGTTCAAGGCGTGGGGCTTCGAGTACACGTATCTTGAGGAGGGCAACGACATAGCGAAGCTTATTGACGTGTTCCGCAGCGTGAAGGACACCGACCGCCCCACAGTGGTGCACATACACACGGAGAAGGGTCACGGCTATGCGCCCGCTGTGCAGAACAAGGAGGCGTGGCACTGGGGACTGCCCTTCAATCTCGACGACGGCTCGCGCCCCGTGCGCAATGCCGACGGCTCTATGCCCGACGTCGTGCCTGCGGAGGACTACGCCGTGCTGTTCAGCGATTGGATGCTGCGCGAGATGAAGTTCGACCCGACGCTCATCGCTGTCACGGCAGGGACGCCCGCCACCCGGGGGGTTCCCACTCGAACAGGC